>RRZU011967731.1_pt1 | contig 69682 bp, 81 predicted proteins | sample 2165561 | NCBI WGS metagenome assembly RRZU01 (sample SAMN10456909, study PRJNA506462) | wastewater metagenome | isolation source: wastewater sludge | place: USA: Moscow, Idaho
CCGCAATGCCTAGCTCGGCCCTTGTTTCCCCTATCTTCACGCCACTGCGTGAGGCTCTTTACCCCGGCAACAGCTAGTGTTGCATATTTACTTTGCCCGCTATGGTCATTTTTATATTTACTTCTCCACACATCCCGGCTATCTATGTGCATATGCCAATGTTTGCATTTGGCACTTTTACAATATGCCCATGGTGGCACCCGCCCCAGCGAGAAAGGAAATCCCGATGACCGCGAAACCCGAACCCAAGTTCTCCGATCTCCAAATGGAAGCCGCGCTCTGCGCGTGGGAACACCTGATCGAACAGCGGGAAACCCCGACCTTTGCGCGCCTGTTTGAAGCCCTCGGCAGCGGCGGGATGCGCCTTGCCGCAATCCACGCCGGGACAATCGCGCTGACCGTCTACGAGCACATGGAAGCTCGCAACATCAGCTTCTCCCTCGCCTACGACATCAGCTTTGTCCCGGCTGTCCTCGACCGCCTCGACTGGCCCAAGCTCATCGAGCACCGCCTTTACGCCGGTCAGCCTTACGAACCCGACCACAAGGCGATCTTCGAGCAAATCCTCGAAGACATGCCCACCGACTTCCACGAGGAAGACCCCACAGCAGACTGGACCCGCCGCGCCAGAGCCGCAGCACAGCGCCTCTGGAGCTACCCCGATCTGATCTCCGATCACCCCGACGCCGCCGACCGCGCCCGCGCGGATGGTGAAAGCCCGGAAGCCTTCGCCAAGGCGCTGGGCGAAGACCTCGACCTGATCCCCGCCGATCTCTGGAAAACCGGCTTCTGAACAAGCAGCGCGCCCCCGGAAGGGGGCGCTCCATACCACAGGAGGAAGCGATGAACGATACCCCGAAAACCGTCCGCGCAGCATGGAACATGATCTGCCCGTCCTGCAAAAAGGATCACAGCCTCGACATCGCCGCGACCGTGTATGTGCGTCTGTGCTCGAACGGCACGGATGCCTATTCCTCCCGCGAAGGGGGGCATGAATGGTCCGCTGAAAGCCCCGCCACCTGCGCTGCCTGCGGCTGGACCGGAACCGTCAAGGATGCGGAAACCGCCTGCGCTAGCTTTGACCCTACCGCTCCGATCATCACCCCTGAAATGGTCAAGACCGGCGAGGTCTATATCGAGGTTTATCCGACCGGCGACGACGAGGACGCCCCGCACAGCGCCTGACAAGCCCGCAGCGCCCGCGCTGGGCGCTGCCCGACCCCTTCATCAAAGGATCACCACCATGACCTTCTCTTTCGCTTCACAGGAAGAAGCTGATCGCATCCACGATCAGATCGATGCCGAATGCCGAAAGCTCGGCGTTAAGGCCCTGCGCAGCCGGGCAGAACTGGCAGACATTCCCGAGATCGCGGCGCTTGGCACCGATAGCTGCGGCCTGCCGCTTGCCCTCTCCAACCACTATAGCTGTCCTCAATGTGACACGACATGGACCGACGAATGGTCCTGCGCGGTGGACGACGACTGCCCCAATTGTGGCGACAACAGCGGCCCCGAAAGCAGCGCCCTCCGCATCCCCGAAGCCTATGCGCAGCTTTACGAACTGCTGCCGGAAGTTCCTTGGTGATCGCGATGACCAGGATCGACCTCTACTATCTGGCGAAGATCCAAGATGGCAGGCTGGAACTCACTTTTCACGCCACCCCCGAGGATCGAGACGCCTCCCTAGCCAAACACGTCGAAAGCGCTGCCGCGCTGCTGGGGGGAACCCCCGGCAGCTTCGGGACCATCATCGAGCTTGAAGAGCGGTATGAGCAGGTGACGGGAAAGCAACTCGAACTGCTGACCGGCACGGCAACCGTTCCGAAGTCCCATCCAGTTTTGCAGAAAGCGCTGGGCCACATCGAGCGCGCTATCACAACGCTCGACGCGCTATCTATCCTCTCTCCACCTGCACGAGCCGAGCTTGCTGCGGCTCTTGCGCTGCTGGGGAAAGTGTAAGCTCTCTGGGTGCCCTCACGGGGCACTCAAATGCCAGAAACCGTCCGTCTGAATTGCCCACCAACGGACCAAGCCTCCGCGTCTCCCAGCCCAGCCGTTCTGCCATGCGCACAAAAGCCGCAGGGCCGAGGAAAAGGCATGTCCGAGCGCCCAGCCCGAACAGGTAATCGTTGGCTGCGGTCAGGATCGCAGGGCCGACTTCCCTCTCTTCAGGCAACGCCGCGAGGCGCGTCAACTCCCATGCGTCTTTATCGACAGGCGGTTCTTCAAAGCACATTTCCTGCGGAAGACCCGGCAACAAGCCGAGATAAGCGTCTCGGATCATATACGAATAAGTTGCATTGCGTTGATCTGTCCGACGAAGCCGAGCGCCACCGATCACCCGTCTATTTTTATGGGCGACTACATAGGTAGTGTCATAGGTGTCGTATTGCTCAAACTCGATTCCTTCATAATCGAGAAGGTTCCACGCCATTCGGTCAATGAAAACTTCTTTGCGAAGCTGAAGAAATGCTGTCACCAAATCATACTTAGGACTATCTTGCGGGAACAAGATAAAAGGTCTGATGATCTCGACAGTTATATCTTTCACTTGCATTTTCATTTTACTGAATCCTACCCAACTCTGGGGCGATTATTTGCGCCTCACCAATGAACATGCGCTGGGCCGCGAGCTGCCCGACAGGCACCGTAACCCAGACGCCGAACTCCCTGATCTCGACCTCAAGAGTGGTGGCGTCAGTCCACCCATCGAATGCGCACAGGAGGTTCTCAACCATGTCTCTGGTGAAGTGCGCCTTGACGCCCGTGGCGACATCAAGCACCAGGACCGTGCCATCACTGCAACCCTCGAAAGCAAGCATAAGCTCCTTCGCCCTCTCCCTTGTAACTGGCGCAGAAGCCTTTAATTTCAAGTCTCTACGCAATCCGATAGATGGTGAAAGTAGCAAGCGCCTTCTCTCCGTGGTTGTGGTTTCTGTGGCAGGGATACGCCGAATCGGCCTGTGGCTCACCTCAAAAATGCGATTCTTGTCTTTTCAATATGTCCAAAAGGACATACACCTTCGTCACCATCGAGCAACGAAGGGACCGCTTGCCGTATGTTCAAGACCGTCATTCCAGATTACGAAAATGAAATCCGCCTCTTGGAGAAGATCGGCACCGCTGGGTTCATACTAGGGTTTGGTCTGAAGCTTGGAAGACCACAATTTATTCTAAATCGTTTTCCGCCAGAGTGGGTAACGACTTACGAGGAACTCGGATATTATTTCGGCGACCCGATGGTTTATCAGTCTGTTGCCGCGACCGGAACGAAGCGCTGGTCTGATGTAAAGATGGACCCTCGCGGTGTGATGACACACGCTGCGACATACGGCCTGAAATTTGGTGCCACCATGTCCACGAAAGTCGGCAGGAATAGAAGCTTTCTCTCGGTAACGCGAAGCGACCGCGAGATCACCGACGATGAAATTGATCTTCTCTACAGAAAGCTGGAGCTATGGGCTGCGCTCTTCGACAGGTCACTTGCCAAGCTGACCGATAAGGAAAAGCAGGTCTTGCAGTTGGTCCGTGATCTGGAAACCCAAGCCGAGGTGGCCAAGGTGCTCGGCGTTCACCTCAACACCGTCAAGGCCCGCTTGAAGACTGCGCAGGCCAAACTCGGCACTGCTAACGTCACTGCAACCATCCTGAGAGCCATGGAACTCGATCTTCTGTGAGTAAGTCGGACGAATAGTTGTCCATCTGACATGTCCATTTGGACACCCACCTTGCCGCTGCCGGAAAACTTGTTCAGGACTTTAATGGTTCAACAAGATCAGCAACAATTACTTACGCGGGCGGGCAAGCAAGATGGTCAAAATCATTTCTCTTGAGCGGGCGCGCGAAGCCCAGCGCACTCAAAAATCCATTTTCTGGAACCTTGTCAACAGCCAGATGCGGGCCGATCTGGACCGCAAAAGGCTGCTGCTTCACTCCCTCGGCAATCAATCAGCTATCCTGCGCGAGGTGACTGCCGAGGCCGACCGGGGCGGGGATCACATTATGATCCTGTTCACCGGCGCTGGGCAGCTAAAGGGCTATTCCTTCTCGTTCGTCGTTCGCGATGTTCCGCAGCACAATGCCCTTCGCGCGGAAATCTGGGTCGTTGACAATGCGGCAACCGATCTTTTCTCAAAGACCCTGTGCGAGATTCCGACAGGCAGCTACAGCAGGCGGTGGCTGAACGACTGCTATACCACTGCCATGGACCTGATCGCTCCCACGGAAAAAAGTTCAGCCGGTGCCGTCAGAGCTTAGATCGTCAACCTGATCTTTGGCCAAACATCCTTGCCATCGCGGGCAAAAAGCCGCGACCTGTCCGCGCCCGAGATCGAGGCGCGGATTACGGGGCATCCCGTCTTGTCACTCAACCAGACATACCCCTTCTTTTCCTCCGCAGGGCTGATCGTGCCGGTGGGAAAGATCATCACCGACCGCCCCTCAAGCAAAGAACGGCGCAGGGAGCGCAGGGAGAGCGCGTGAGAGGCGGACAAGGGAACTACGCGCCCCAACCCACAGCGAACCAAGAAGGCCAGCCCACGGCGCGTCAGGGCGTTCTCTACCGCATATCGGGGCGTGACCGCATAATCCATGCTCACCGGAGCCGCCAGGGCAAACACGACGCCATCGACCAGGCTTTGATGATTGCAGACGACGATGCAGGGTCTTGACCGGATCAGTTCAGCCTGCGCCGTGAACATCACCTCGACGCGGAGCAATCGCAAAAACAGTCGCCGCCAAACCATCGCGCCTTCCCTTCAACCTGCGGCGGATAGCGCCGGAATCGCACCGGGTTTCCAGTTGACCGGCTCGTAGAGGGCCAGCCAGCGTTCGATGGCCGTGCGGCCCTTCGACTGGCCATATCGCGCAATGCCCTTTTGCAGTTCGCGCACAGCCCAATAGATCGCGTCCTCCATCGAGGTCGCGAAATGGCCCCACTTCGGGCCAACCCGGTATCCGTTGCCACCGAGTTCGAGATTGAACGCAGTCGCCCACATCCAGTAGTTCTCGTGCGGATGAATTTCGATCCTTGCGAGATCGTGCCGCTTCTGGCGCGGATGCTGAAGACGCAGGATTGTGTGGACGCGCCCGGCGATCACCATCCCATCAGGATCGACCCCGCGCAGGATCGGCGCGGGCCGGAACAGGTCGAACATGGAGAGTTGAACCGCAGCAGCCATGGCATCAAGCATCCTTTGGGGGCACCATCGGGCACCCCGCCCATGCAAAGGATCGCTGCATAAAGGGGGCGAGTTCAGGCCGTCTCGTGCGCAGCTGGCGCAACTTGACCGCAACCGCTTGTTTCTGAGCATGTTTCAGAGGGGGATAAGGCGTCACCGGAAAAGCACTCAGGATCTCGGCCACTTCCAGCGCGACCGCCCTGGCTTCCTTCACAGGCATCCGTGGAACGTGCGCCCCCGATAGCAAACTTTGGATCAGACGCAGCCCCTCTTGCATCATTTCGACGCGGGCTATCGTCCGGCCACTGTCACTCCAACTGGCAACATCCACATCGGCACATTCCCAAGACGCTTTTCCTTTGTGGCTTGGGTCCGACAGATAGAATTTCGCTCTCTGGCGAGCGTATTCACTAATGGACTGACCGTTCTCGAACTCGTTGCCAGCAACCTCAACCATGCGGCGGACAAACCGATCCACATAATCGTCCTCCATCATGACACTCAACATCTGCATAAAATCCTCCTCTGACAGCTCTGCCGCCATGCTATTCCTCCTCACTCATCAATTCGAGCGGGTATCCACCCGCGCGACACAGCCCGGTTGCCGGTCGCAGTTGCGAACAGTCGGGATTTTTCGCGTGTAGATCGTCAGCGCATTGGTTCCATCCGCCTTCTTCTCGATGCGGACGGCATCGCCCAGAATGGTCAGACTCTGGGTCATCCCTTGCAGGGCCTCCTGGACCTGGCTTTGCAGATCGACGGCGTGGGTAAGCGCAGCGCGGTGCTGCTCGACCTCTTCGCTCGTCTGGCGCGAAAGCGCAGCCAGGCTCGCTTGTTGCTCCGCGATCTCGGCCGAGGCCGCTTTGACCTCGGCCACCAGCCGGGCGCCACCGATTGAAAAATAGAGCGTGGGCACCAGCAAGAGCACGGCGATGACGCCCACAGCCGCAAGGCCATAGGACAGCTTCTTGATGAGGGCATCCTTCCTGACTCCCTGCTCATCTAGCTGGGCCTGTGCTGCATCGAGCTTCTTCTGAAACAGCTTCACCACCTCGGCCGCTGCGGCCAGGTCGCGTCCAGTTTCCTCGACCAGCGCAACTTTGCTTTCTCGCGCGACCTTCTGGAAATCCGCCAGTTGCTCATTAAGATTCCGGCGCGCGGTGTCAGCGCCTGCCTCAAGGGCCTTCAAATCAGCAGCGAGGTCAGATCGCTTTTCCGATACCAACTGCGCAGCGCGGTCCTGGAAGCTGCTGAAGCGCGCCTCCAGTCCCTGATCCACCTTCCCCATGGCATCCGTGACATGCCGCTGTGCGGCGTCCTGGATGGCCCGCTCGACGCCCGGCGCGAGCTTTTCGGAATGTGCCTTGGCCTCAGCCCGCAGGCGGGCCACGCCCTCCTTCACGGCAGCTTCAAGTTCGACAATCTTGGGATCATCGATCCGACCAAACCCCTCGCCAAACGCCGGGCCGGTCAGCACCACCGGCCTTTTCGCCTTCTGTGCAAGATCCTCGCTCTCGCCGACATACCGCACCGTCAGCGTTTGAGGATCTTCTTTGGCGACTTCAAAGCCAATCTTGCCGAGGTCTGCGATCACCTCCCGGCGAGACCGCAATTCGCCCGTCATCACCGCGTCCTCGATATAGGCTGTCAGCGCCGAACGGAGACCCTTATTCGGTCCCCGTTCGGCCAGCTGAAAATCCGGCCGGATGCCCGAACGATAGCGCGGGAAGGGGTCTTTCAGACCGAAGGTGAGCGCCTGCACTCGGGTCCACAGGTCGGATCGATCGATCATCGCCCTCGGCACCGGCATCGGGGCCTGCTCGACCTTGTTCCACAGCGGCAGGAAGAAGCGCAGCTCATGCGCTGCCCCCCAATTCAGGTGATGCCACAGGATTTCAAAATGCTCGTGCCGCTCATAGCCTGGTAGGAAATCGGATTCCCAGCGTTCGGCAATGCGCCGAAGGAAAATGTCGTCGTCCTCATCTTCACCCGAAAAAACGATAGCGCCCAGCAGAGCGCGCGGCTGGCCCTGAATGGCCGATAGAACCGCCTTCGCACCCGTCTTCTTGTAAGCCGCCTCGACCGCAGCTTGACGGCCGATCAACTCGGCCACCCTGGGGGCATCCTTGCGATCAAGAAAGCCCGTCTCATCGAGGTTCGTGGCATCTCGGGGCACATCGTTAAAGCGAAGAAGCATGGCTCTGTTCCTAGAAATGGGGCTGGCAGACATCAGCTTTTGTTAATTGGCAAGACTGGTGTCGGTGGTTCCACATTCTGCCCTGTCAACCTGATCCGCAGGCGTTGCAGCAGCACGACCGTCGCCCCGCCTGCGAGGAATGCCGCGCACAAGAGCACGGGCAGCAGAGCGACTAACATCATGCCCATGGCCACGAGCAGGACCATGCCGCAAGCCGTCGCAACCCAGGGCATCGCACTTCGGCGCGGTGCTGACGACACCTGGCTTATTTCGTTCGCGATGGTCAGCAATGGCACGGTCAGCGCTGGGACGGACGATACATCGGTCTCATAGAGAGCAATCCACTCATCATACGCGGCCTGCATCGCGATCCAGGCCCCCGGACCATTGCCAAACATCTTCCCCAGACATGCCGCAATATCGGGTGTAACGGGCCTCTTGCCGTTCATGACCAGGCGAAGATGCGTCAAGCTCATCCCCATCGCCCCCGCCATTTCAGTTCGCGACATACGGCTCACAGGAAACGCCTTGTCCCGAAGGAATATTCCAGGATGCAGAGGCTTGAGCGGCGCATCCTCAAGAAGGGCCTTCATCCGCCTGAATGTAAAACCATGGCGCAGTCCTCTGTATGTTCCGACTACGCCGGTCAGCCCTGCTTTCACGCCAGCACCCCTGCCTTCCTTTTCCTTGGCGGCGGACGGAGGACCGTCCGCGCCTTTCAGTCCATGTCCTCGTTGTCGATCACGACATCATCGTCGTTCTCGTCTTCATCATCAGGAACACCTGCTGCTCTCGCCTTGGCCCGATCCTCGGCCATCTGTTGACGCACCGCGTCCAAAAGCCGCTGCACTTCGGCCTTGGCCTTTTCCACCTCGGTTTCATCGTCACCAAGAGCGAGAACCATGTAGGAAAGCGATGTTTTCAGATCGTCTTCGGCATGGCCGAGGATCTGGGCGAAGAAGGCCGACTTGGTTTTCCGCAGCGAACCGAAGCGGGCATATGCCAGCTCGGCATAAAGCGCCCGCAGCCATTTGACCGACAGCTTGCCCAGCACTTCGTCAGTCATGCCCTCGACCTGGCTAAGCGAACCGCGCAGCTGGCCGTTGAAACGGCCGCTCTCGCCTGCATTCAGATCCACGTAATCGAAGGTCTGCCAGCGCTCGCCCAGCTTCGAGGCGCGGATTTCTTCCATCGCCTTGAGCACCATCGGCACCGTGTCCACCTTCCCGCAGGGGATGACGGGAATGCGGTAGCTGACGCCGTGCATCGTGCCTTCGGCTTCGCGGGTCTTGGCCTGCCCCCCGAACTCCAGCACGTATTTCAGACGGGCCGTGCCCTTCGGCAGCTTTTCCACGACCGGGCGAAACTCGCCGGTCTTTACGACCTCGATAAACCGCCGACCTGTCAACGCCATCACACCCAGCGCTTTCTGGCGAAGGTCCGTGCTTTGCAGCCACTCGACAAAGGCCGCGACCAGCTGATCCGGGTTGCGGACCAGGACCAGGTTTTCCGCCCTCGTTTTGACGGCACGGTTGTAGTCGCGGGTCAGCGTTTCAGTCATTCCCTCCGGGAAGGTGATGACTTCGAGCACCTTGGCTTCCAGCTGACGACGCGGATCGTCATCCGGCAGACTGGCAAACCATTCCTTGATGGCATTGCGGAATTTCACGATGTAGAGCTTGCGAGACCCGAGGGTCTTATCTGCGAACTCTTCCTGCTTGGCATTCCACGAGGCGGTCAGCCGCCCTTGCCAGCCCTGCTGGCCAATCATCATTTCAACGTGATGGGTGAACTCTGCGATCTTCTTCGCAAGAGGGTAACGTCCACGGCCCATATCCCAAACCTCCTGGTGCGACTGTTTAAGTAAATATAAAACAGCCGTCCCCAACTGGCAAGGTATAATAAAGGTAAATATCATATTTACCTAACCACCCGAATAAAGGCATCTGGATAGCCCGAGCGCCGCGCCCACGCGGCCAGCGTATCTGCCCTGTTGCGCGCAGTTTCCGGCATCAAGACCAGGTGTAGCGCACCTTCGCGGCCATGGACCGCTATCAGGCCCGCCGCCTTGATCCTTCCGGCCTGCGCGGTGGCACTTTCGCGGCGCTGATATGCACCGACCTGGACATACCGCGAACCGGCTCGCGCCGGGTTTGCGGCATTTTTACCTAGAAACGTGTCTGCGTCGAGCACCTGTGACAGGTGTTTCGGTTCGGGCAGCTTGTCCCACTCCATTCCCTGCGCTTGCGCGGAGGGAGAAGCCAGCGTGAGGACCATTGCTGCGACCAGGAGCGAGCGCCGGATCATGAGCATCAACCCCTCTTCCTCGTGGCTTTCCGGCCTTTCCCGCCACCGGACTTTCCCGACTTGCTTCCGTTCGCATCGATCCATTTGGAGAGCAGGGCCTTCGATTTCATGGCTTCGGGTGGAACCTTGATCCCCTTCGCCTGGGCAATCTTCTCGGCCGCGTTGATCTGCGCGGGCGTGGCGGTGTCGCCGCAATCCTTCTGCGGCGCGTTCTCTGCGTTCGCATCGATCCACGCAGACAGCTTTCTGCGATCTGCGGCAACACCCTCGGGCAGATCAGCGCCCATCGCCTCGGCAATCTTCCGGGCAAAGTTCATTTGGGCTTCTGAAGGCTGGTTGCCTTCCGGCATCGGCCCGAGGAAAACCTTGCAGACCTTGGCATCCGTTGTTGCGCCTGTCGGGAGACGGACGCCATCGCGCTTGGCTTTCGCCCGCGCTGCGGCCAGCAGCTTCGGGCTGGGCGGCTGCTTCACATCCACCTTCAGCGCCCCTTCGCCGTTGGCACGGCGTTTCATGGCATCCAGCAGCTTCTGGGCTTTCAACAGGATGTCATCGATCACCTGACGCGGATCGGCCTCGCCCCGCAGGATCGCATCGAGAGCCATCTCCATTTCGGCAGTCGCCGCAGGATCGAGCCATTCCGGGCACTCTTTCATCAGCTCGGCATACAGACCCAGCGCCAGTGGCGATGCGGTCAACTTCCCTTTGGTCGAAACCAGGAACCCCTGCTTGATAAGCCCGGCAATGATGCTGTCCCTCGTTGCCGGGGTTCCGATCCCCTTCGCCTCTTTCAGACGCTCGGCCATGGCCGGATCATCGGCAAAACGCCACGCCTCCTGCATGGCTTTAATCAGGGAGCCTTCGGTGTAGAATGACGGGGGTTTCGTCACCTTCGCATCAAGCCCGGCATCCTGGGCGGTGGCCTGCGCGCCGTCTGCCCACAGCGGCAGGGCGAGATATTCTTCGTCATCCTCTTCCTGTTCGCTCGCGCTCGCACCCATGGCCTCGCGCCAGCCCGCAACCTTCTCGACAATCCCCACCGCCGAGAACTTCCGTTCACTGGCCGACATGGAAATCTCGGTGCGATCATAGATCCTGTCCGGCCCGACCGCCGCCAGATAGGTCCGAGCGATATAGTCGAACAACCGCCCTTCATCAGAACTCAGCCGGTTGTAAATCGCCTCCCAATCATCGACGGTCTTGATGTTGGGCACGATGGCATGGTGCGAAGAACCTTCCAGCGCCTTATCCGAGAAGTGCCCGGACTTTCCCTTGCGGATTATAGGCGTCTGGTAGCTCACGCCCAGCTTGCCAAGCGCTGACAGCCCAGCCAGCATGGCAGGGGCATTCTCGATCTCGACCTCGGGCAGATAACGGTTCTCGGCCCGAGGGTAGGTCGTGATCTTGTGCGTCTCGTAGAGCGCCTGTGCCACGTCCAGCGTCTTCTTTGCCGTCCAGCCCCAGCGGGACGCGCGGATTTGCAGCGTCGGCAGATCGTTGAGCTTCGGCGGGGCTTGGCGCTTTTCCTCCCGCGAAACCGACACCGGGCCAGACCAGTTGCGCACCGCAGCAATGATGGTCTCGGCTTCCGATTGGTCGAACAGCCGGTCTTCCTCGCCGGGCTTGTGCGTCAGATGAACCGTACCGCCTCCATGGGCGACATCGAGCCAGAGATCCCAATACGAACGCGGCGTGAAACCATCGATCTCGATTTGCCGCTTGCAGACAATCGCCATGGTAGGCGTCTTGACGCGCCCCATTCCCACGGCCCCCCTCATTCCGTCAGGCTTGAGCACCACCGTCGCGGCGCGGGTGGCCGACAGATTTGCGATCTGATCGACCTGTGCTCGCGCCACAGCGGCCTGGTAGAGCCGCAGGTAGTCTTTGTTCGGTCGAAGGTTGGAGAAAGCCTCACGCAACGAGGCTTCGTCCTCGGCATTGAACATGGCCCGATAGACCTCGCCCCGAAATTTCAGATACCGGGTCAGGTTCTCCCCGATTGCCTGACCTTCACGGTCGCAGTCGGTGGCGATGATGACGCGCTGCGCGTCCTTCAGCTCGTTGCGAATCTCGCGCAAGAGCTTGTCCTTGCCCCCCGTGCGATCCTCCGCAAAGGGATAGAAGCCGCTCTCTGGTCGTAGCAGATCGCAGCTCCATTTCTTCCATTCCGGGTTGACCTCTTCGGGGTCTGCCAGGCGGATGATGTGCCCCCGCAAGCCGATCACCCGACCAAAGCGGTTGCCGACCGCAGCCTGCACGTTGCGGGCCTGGGACGGCTTCTCGCATAGGACGATGGATTTCATTGCGTCACCCCACGGCCTAGAACGGGATTTCGTCGTCGTAGTAATCGTGCTGATCGAGGGGGTTTTTCCCGTCGATGGGCGGGCCGTCAGGCACATTGCCAGCAGCGTTCTTGCTCTTGCCTCCTGACTTGCCCTTGGTGCTGCCGCCCTGCGGCCCGCCCTGCGTCTGGCGACCGGCGCGATCCGCGCCCTCGTCGTCGCCATTGCCACCGTCCCCGGTCCTTCCGCTTTCAATCGAGTGCAGCTTCCCACCAATCGGAACCAAGACACCCCGGAAATAGTAGCTCTGCCCGTTCTCGACGCGCTTGGTCTCGGCGTTCTCGCCCTCGACATAGACCATCATGCCTTTGCGAAGCCGATCCCGGCCGTGCTGGATGCGATAGCGGTCGAAGGTCGTGACATTGTGCCCGGTCGTTCGCTCCTGCCACTGGCCGCTCTCGTCCTTGTAGCTTTTGCTCGTGAGGACGCGGACGCGCATGTATTCGCGACCGTTCGGCCCCGTCCCGAAGGTCGGATCATCAGCCAGTCGCCCCATCAGGCGAGTTTCGTTGATGTTGAGCATTCGCAGGAACTCCTTGGATCGGATTGTGACGGCTTGCAGAGTATCCCACTCTAGGCCATATTTCAATCTAAATACAAGTTGTCATTTTATCCAGATACGCCCGAGCTAGGCCCCGGCCTTGATCGCGTTTCCCGTCAATCCCAAGGGGTTCTACCGTGACCAGCCTGAAAACTCTCGCCCTCGCCATCATCGCCTGCGGAGGCGGTATCGCAGCTGGCAGCGCCGTCCACAGCGAGCAGTGGATGTTCGGGCCGCTGGGCCTGCTGTGCATCGCCCTGGCCTTCACCCAGGCTAAAAGTGCCTGGACCGCCGCGCTGATCGGCTGGACGGGCGGTGCCTTCTATTTCGCTGGGGCGCTGCCCTTCCTGCTCGCAGGCTACGCGAGCATCGGCCTGACCGGCCTGCAACCGACCGTCGGCGTGATCGCGCTTTATCTGCTGCTCTCGATCTGGTGGCCTGTCGCGTTCGCCCTCGCTCACCGGATTGGCAAAAGCCCACTCGCCCTCTCGATCCTGTGGCCCATTGCGGAATTGCTGCGCAGCCAGGTGTTCCCGTCGATCCCCGTGGCGCAGATCGCCTCGATCTGGTCACAGATGCCCATCGTCCAGCTCACCCATGCCCTTTCGGTCGAGTTGGTGGGGGGCCTCACGCTGGCAATATGCGTGGCCGCTGCCTTTGACCTGGCACAGCGCCAGGTGCCCTATGGAAGCGCCGTCCTGTTGCTGATCGCGACCGGCGCAGGGGCGAGCATGATGAACACACCCCGGCCGATGCCGGAAATGCCGCGGATCGCGACCATCGACACGGCAATACCGCAACGCCTGCGCTGGGATTATGACGCTCTCCCCGGTTACATGGCTGATCTCACCCGCCGCACCCGCGCGGCCTTCGACGCCGGGTCCAATCTCGTGATCTGGCCCGAAGCGGCAGTGCCCTATTTCCCTGACGAGCTGAAGGAGGCCCTGGCCGAAGCCCGACCTCCAGCCGGGGCATACCTGGCGTTGGGAATGATGGTGCCCATCGAAAGTGATCCTGGACGGTTCTGGAACAGCTTTATCGTGCTCGATTCCGATCTGAACGAAGTCGCCCGATACGATAAACGCCATCTCTTCCCCTTCGGAGAATATGTGCCCTTTGCCGAGCAGTTGGAACGCTGGTTCGGGCTAACCACCATAGCCGCCAGCACGAATGCCATCGCACACGGCGACAGCGAGCCGCTGATGCGGCTTCCGGGTCTTCCGGGCGCCCTGGTCCCGGCAATTTGCTATGAGGGTTCCTTCGCGCTCTCACGCGCTGAGCGTGAAGCGCCTGGAGCCTACATCGTCAATATCAGCAATGACGCCTGGTGGGCAGGATCGAACGGGTCGAGATTTGTCGAGCAGGAAGCGCGGCTCCGCGCCATCGAGGCTGGGTTGCCCCTGATCCGGGTGCCCAACATGCGTGAGGCCAAGGTGTTCGACGCGCATGGAGCGCAGGCACAGTTGCCCTGACAGGAGCCCTGGCATTGCGGAGCTTTTCCTCAATCCAGCGCAGCCCTGCCGATGCCGCTGCGGATATTCTTCATAGCCTGCTCTAAAGCACGGCGGCGCAGGCCCTGATCCACGATCACGCCTGCCTTACGCCAGGACTCGGCCATGATGCCGCCCCGCGCGATCCGCGAACACAAGAAATTCAAAGCGGCGAGCACATCTTCCCGGCAAGGGTCGAGGACATGCGACTCGCATACCGCGCGCTCGACCGTGGCAAGGCAGGCAGCAACGTCCTCCCGCACGATGATCTGCTCTGACCAGTCCCCACCAAAGGCAACATTCTTGAGCTGGTCTCTTCGCTCCATGGCAACCCCGTCCCTTCTTGTCTTAGGGGAACAAATATAGAACATCGGGGCTTCTTTTGTCACGATGTCAGGTGCGCCCATGGGAGAGTTCAGGATTCTATATTGCGATATGTCGGCCTTCTTTGCCTCGGTCGAGCAACACATGCGCCCCGAGCTGCGCGGACGGCCAGTCGCGATCACGGCCGTTGATGCGAACAGCGGAGCGTGTGTGGCCGCGAGCTATGAGGCAAAGGCTTACGGAGTGAAAACCGGAACGCCGGTATGGGAGGCGCGGCGGCTCTGCCCCGACATTACCCTGTTACCATCGCGGCACCGCCTTTATGTCCGCTTCAATCTGAAAGTTGGGTCCATCCTGGACCAGATGGCCGAGGTTGAGCGAATCCGTTCCGTGGACGAGTTCCAAATCCGCCTCTCCGGCGAAGCCACAGAAGAAGCTGGCGCATTCGCACTGGTCCGGGCCATGAAAGACAGAGTTGCGAGAGAGGTTGGCCCGACCATCAAGTTCTCGGCCGGGATAGGCCCCAGTTCCTTACTGGCAAAAATTGCTGGGAAACTCGAAAAGCCGGATGGATGCCAGTGGCTTAGCCATCGAAACATGCCGGATCGGCTCGCGCACCTGGCGATAGACGATCTGCCCGGCATCAGCAAAGGTATCAAGGCCAGGCTCTACGCCGCCCACGTCTGGGACATAGCCGCCCTCTATCGTCTCGATCCGCGCCACGCTCGCGCCATTTGGCGCAGCGTCGAAGGTGAGCGATTTGTGCGCGCCCTCCAGGGCGAAGACATACCTCTGGTTTCGACCGAGCGGCATGGGTATGGCAACAGCAAGATCCTCTCTCCTGATTACCGAGCGGTGCCGCAAGCCTATCTGGTCGGTCGCTGGCTGACAGAGAAAGCCGCCGCTCGCTTGCGCCGGGACGGGCGCGTGTCCTCGCGGTTCGGTCTGTCGGTCCAGCTCATGCCCCAAGGCATCTGGAGCCGTTCAATGAAATGCGAGGCCAGCCAGGATACCGCCTATTTCCTGCATCTACATCGTCAACTCTGGATACAGCTTTGGCGGCAGCTCCGCACAAGGACGGTCTTATCTGTAGGTGTTCACCTCGGGGATGTATCCCTCTTGGAAGAACGGCCGGGCGACCTGTTCGCTCCGCTGGAACCGGCCACGCCTTCGACCGGCGAGCGCTTGTCCGGTATCGTGGATCTCATCAATAATCGGTTCGGTTCCGGCTCGATACACTACGGCGTCAACAGACCCCATCCTGGTTTCTTCGAGCGAGGATAAGCCCGCACCAACGCCAGCTCGTCCGCGCTGCGAAGACTTCATCTATCGCAGCTGCGCGGGCGAGAGGGAATTAAATCAGCGCGCCGAGCAGCATGAGATGCACGGCGATGCAACCTACCGATGCCACGATCCGGGCAAGCGGATGCCGCTCCATTGTCAATAGCACTGTCCCGGTGGCCAGCATGGAGATCATGAGCAGCCCTTTGCGTTCAATCATCGCCGCCTCAACCGTGTTCATGATCCCGAGCACCCAGCCCGTCCAGTCCAAGGTGTCGGTGCCGCCAAGATAGTGGTTGCCGATGTCCACGGGCCATGCCACGGCCAGCGCCGCCAGCAAAACGAACGCGATGATCGCTGGCACAAGGATGACCGCGCCAATGAAAGCCGATGCCGTCCAGTGCGACAGCCGGTAACTGAACCAGCTGAACTCACGCCGCAGGTGAGTTTGAAAACTGTCATCCATCGCTTCCCTTCCCCTCTTTGTTGATGGCCGAGGCCAGTATTCGTTTGATGTCGGCCGTGGTCCAGCCTTGTGATGCGGCAAGGTTCCACAGCTCCGCGATCCGTTCGGCCACCGCGACCTTCTCGGCATCTGTCAGTCCGAAGGAATAGGCTGTCGTAGCAAGCCCCCGGTCACGGTTGCCGACGATGACGCGAACGCTGCGATGCCCATCCCAGACGGCTGGAAGCATGTCGAGTGGGCGGTTCTCGCCGCCCCGGCTCGCCAGAATCCTTCGGCCTCCCGGTATGTCATCATGGCAATGTGTCCTCGAACCGCTCGTGCTGCGGGCCGTCGAGCACCACGCGCCCCACGTTCTCGCAGTCGCGCATCGCCATGCGCAGCGCGATGTTGTTGCCGGGGCCGAGCTGGTGCATGAGCCAGCCAACGCAATGGGCCTCCTGGCCTTCAGGGTGCTCGTGACAGGCCATGACACGCAGCGGGGCCTGGCCGAGCACCGCCGCCAAGTTCCCGGTGCTGTCGGCAATCGTGCCCGCTAGGGCGCGGTGCTGATCCTCGGAATAGCCATGCGGAATATCGTGCGGGTCCGTCCCGACCTTCCACGGGCATTTCGCGCATTGCCTGGTCCGGTTGAGCTTCCAGGTCATCACGATTTCATCCTTATCTCTGCCATGGTCTTCCTGACTAATTGCCGCTGCTTGCGGCGTCGATCTCTTCGAGCAGCGCGTTCGCGTCGTTCGCCTGCCGGTCGAACTGTTCAGCCAGGCGCTCGTGGCCGCGCATGGCGCGCAGCTCGGCCGCGTTCTCGCGATATTTGTCACGGGCCAGCTCAAGCGCTCCCCGCAATGTCGTGATTTTGCCCTCGGTCAGGTCGAGGCCCTGCGGCTTGTGATGGGGCATTCCTGTTTCCCTTGCCTCGTTCAGTCGATAATATTATATTCTGCATATTCGGGATATGGAAGGATTAATATGATGGCTGTTTTCGTAGACAACCCGCAGGTCGATGACCTGGTGGCTCAGCTGGTGGCGATCACCGGCAAGAAGAAGGTGGACGTGGTGCGGGAAGCGCTCGAAGAGGCGGTAGCCCGGCATCGGACGAAGCCGAGCCTTCTCGATAGCATCCGGGCATTGCAGGCGCAGACGAGAGCCGATGGCTTCAAGCGCCTGCCCGACGAAAAAGAATTCCTGGACGATCTGTCGGGGGGCATCTGATGTTCGTGGACAGTTCGGCCTTCATGGCGATCCTGCTCGATGAGCCGGATGCCACCGATCTTTTGGTGCGCCTGCAAGAGAACCGGCGAAAGCCGATCACGTCGCCGGTCGTGCGGTATGAGGTCGTGGTGTCGCTCGCGCGCAGCCGCGCCGAAGGTCGGCCGATCACGCAAGAAGATCTCGATCTGGCAACAGAACGCTTTGATGGCCTCCTGCAACTGCTCGGCTGCACTGAAATCATGGTCACGACGAAGATCGGTCGGCTCGCGGCCGAGACCGCCGCGATCTACGGAAAGGTCGCCGGTCATCCGGCCAAGCTGAACATGGGCGACTGCTTGAGCTATGCCGCCGCGAAATCGAACAACATGCCCCTGCTCTACAAGGGCAACGACTTTGCGGAGACGGACCTTGCATAAGGCCATCCTCGCCCTGATCGCGATCACCCTGGCGCTGGGCGGGCAAGCCGCCCTGGCGCTCGATGATCTTCAAGGCCGTGTCTCGGTGATCGACGGCGACACCCTGGAGATGCACGGCCAGCGGATCAGACTCTTCGGCATCGACGCGCCCGAATCCGGGCAACGCTGCTCACGGCCCGATGGCAGCGCCTGGCGCTGCGGTCGAGACGCGGCGTTCGCCCTCGACGACCTGGTGCAAGGACGCACCGTGACGTGCCACGGCCGAGACAAGGACAGATGGGGCCGCGTCGTCGCCGTGTGCCGCCTCGGCCAGCTCGATCTCGGCCGGTGGCTGGTCGAGAACGGCTTTGCGACCGCCTACCGGCGATACAGCCTGGACTATGCCCCAACCGAAGAAGAGGCGCGCAGCGCCAGGCGCGGGATTTGGGCTGGCACCTTTGACAGCCCGGAGAACTGGCGACAGCGCGGCAAATATCAGGGGATGTGATTGCAACAAGACAAAAAGCCGGGGCGGTCGATGTGACCGCCCCGGCTCGTTTCTGCCCCTCGGTTATCCTTCACCAGCGCCTGCGCTGTTCCTCGTCCCTCCGGCGCTGCTCTTCCATCCGCCGTTCATCCTCGCGCCTGCGCTGTTCCTCATCACGCCTGCGCTGCTCATCCTCGCGCCTGCGACGGTCTTCTTCGTCGCGCCTGCGCTGCTCTTCGTGCCAGCGATCATCCATAGGCCGCCCCTCGCGCAGCTACGGTCATACCAACCAGATACCCAAGCTGTCTGATGGCCTCGGCCGGAGCGCTGGGATAGCCAGGCAGGCTCACGAGGAACTGCGAGACCTTCGGATGGATTTCACCCGCAGCGATCACGTCATCGAGCAGCGTATCGCTTGCAAGATCAACGCCGGTTCCATCCAAAGCCTTCAGAAGGGATACCGCCCGATCTGCCCACATGGCATCGCTGCCGCCATTTTGGACGGCATTAATGAGCTTTTGGGTTACAGTGCTGATCATCGAATTACGCTCCCGATTTCTTACGGGGGTGATGATCGAAATACGGCCGCGCCGCGACGACGCCGGTTCCATCCAATGCGTCCGACGGAGCCGCTGTCCGCTGTTCCATCGCGTTTTGGATACTGGTCATTGATGTTGCCCCTCTTTCCTCAGGCGTCTCCAGATCGACCAGATAATGAGTGTCACGCCCGTCAGCACGGCGATAATTGGGAGTATGCGGAGCAGGACCGCTTGACCAAGAATCACAGCCTCAAATGGCAGTAGGCCAACCTTCAGCGCTGACAGAATGCTCAGGGTGCCAATGACTAGCACTACGAACACCGCCAGCATATCGTTGACCTTGTTTTCGTCAAGCTTCGCCTGTGCTCCTTTCTCTGCGGCCTCGGCTGTGTCGTATATCGCGTTGCCAAGTGGTGTTTTTCCGCCGTCTGCGCCAATTACGGCTGCGAGGAATCCCGACGCTTTAACGGCGGGTATGTGCGATGGTATGCTATTTTTTCTCATCCGCATTTTTTTCCCTTCCCAATTACGGCCGCGCCACTACACCGGCCGTCTTCTTCGCCTCGGGCGTGACGGTCGCGGCGCTGGGCAAGTCCAGTGAAAAATCGTCGTCGTCGCCAAAGCCCAGATCGGCTTCTTCCTCGGGTTCATCGATCTCGATGGGTTCCTGCGGCATGTCCTCGTCCTTTCCTGCCTGCGCAGCCTGGGCGGCATTCGAACTTTGGCCCTTCTCCTTCAGCTGCTGGATTTCCGCCTCTACGGCGCGGTCGTATTCGCCTTTGGGCATCGTGCTCTCCTTTCCTGCCTTCGAGGTCTTTGCGGCCTCTGCGGCCCGCTCTGCCGCCTTCCTGCGGCGCTCTTCCTGAAGCTCGGCAATCCAAGCCTTGTCGTCTGCCGGGGGCGCAGTTGGCGCGGCCGGGGCCGCTGCCGCTGCGGGTGCGGGGTCCGGGGCCTTCTCCTGCTCCGGTGCATCCTCTTCGATCACCGCATCCTCATCATCCTCGGGCGCTGCCGCTGTGGTGACGGGCGCTTTCGGTGCAGGAACATCGCCGGCCGATTTCGGCTCGGCCGGTTCGGGCTTCTGCCCTTCCAGCTCGGCCTGAAATTTCTTCGCTGACGCAAGCTCCTGCTCGGTCGGAGCCGAGAGGGTTCCGGGCGAGTTCCGGCGCTGATGAACGCGCAGCGCGAGATCTTCGTTTGCCAGCTGCAAGTCATGGTCTGCCGCGAGCTGCACCACGCGCTCTTTGAAATCGTCGGTGCCCGACACCTTGATGACGCCCCACCGCATCTGGGCAAGCTGGAGCGAGGCCAGCAGGGCAATGTCGTCGTCGTAAGCCGGGACAAAGATGTTCTTGCCATCATCGATAAATGACGGCTTGCCGCTCTTGCCCTCGACGTGGAACGCGACTTCCTTGCCCTGGATCTTCGGCTGGAACAGGCGGATGTCCTGCATCTGCTCTTCGGGCTTGCCCTCGGCCGCGCGCAGCTTCGCCTGGTGGTGGGCTTCCTCTATCGCCAGCGTGAGGGCGTTCACCGCGACTTCGGGCGGTGTGCGGCCGAACATGCTGCGCTTCTGAACTACGAGATCATCCATTTCCTGGCGATGCCGCCGTTGCAATGCCGCGAACTCGGCCCGCTGCCGCTTCAGTTCGTGATCGGCCCGATCCTCGATCTGGTTTTCGAGCTGGGTCCGCGATGCAAGACGGCGCGGATCGCTCCCGTCCGAGAAGAAGTTTTCGCCGTGATCGAAAGCCATAGTGTCGTCTCCCCATAAGGGGCGTCATCAGTGAATGATGCGCCGGTCTGATTTCTTGATGGCGATGGGCTTGTCAGAAGCCGCGAAAGCGGTTTCTGGGTCGAAATTGAGCGCATCGTCCGGGTTGAGGGCGCTCTTGAGGTCGTTTTCCTCAGCCTGCTTCTGGGCCTCCACCCTGTCGATCTCGCGGTAGATGGCATTCAGGTCGAAGGCAGCGCCGGTATCATCGACCACATTCGCGCGGTGATAACCCGCGATGAACTCCTTGGTGACGAACCGGGCCGCTTGCCGCGCCAGGTCGTTCGACGTGCGGCGCAGGAACGGCTTGTGAATCGGAGCACCGATAGCCTTCTCGGCCTTGAAATGCTCCCACATGCCCATGGAATCGACGGTGCTGATCGGCTTGCCCAGATCGAGCAGGAAGCGCCAGTGGTGGATCTCGACAAAGCGCATCCAGCGCCAGACGCTGGGCGGATAGACGCCCATCTGGCGGGTGCGCTCGACAACGGTGCCCATCAGGCCAAAGCAGAAAGCATTGGCCTTCATCAACCGGGTGCATTCCTCGGCCGCTGTGACCAGGCGTTCCATCACCTTGTCCAGATAGGCGCGCTCGGCTGCGGTTGAAGGCGGCGCATCCTTCCAGACGAACTTGGTCTTGTCGTCCTGTGCGACCGGCCAGCGCTTGCGATCATCGAGCCGATGCGTCGTCAGCACGTCCCACATCAGCTCGCGCGCCTTTCTCACGCTCTTCATAGCGTCACCGCGCCGGACCTCTTTGCCGTCCACGGTCACGGTTTCATCGAGATATTCCGCCAGCGTCACAAGATCGATCGATCCCGCAGCCCCAGCTTTTTTGCCCTTCTTCTTGCCGCCTCCCTTGGCCTGGTTCTCGTGCCATAGGCTGTTCTCCGAGGCCCGGTGCTTGTCGCCGTCAAAGCCGAGACGCAGCCGGTGGCCTTCGGCCTTTTTCATGGCGTTCAGTTCGGCCCAGACCTCATCGGGAAACTTGTGCAGATCGAGGACCGCCCGGACATAGGCTTTTTCCTCGTAGAAGATCGAATAATGGACCCGCGCCACTGCCGGAGCCATGACCAGGACCATGTAGAAGGGCAGTTCATCGACCGCCTTACGAACCGCGTCCAGGTCGTTCATGTTGGGCATGTCCACGAAAGGATTGCGCGGCCCGAAGGTGCCCGCGAAGAACGCCTGGATGCCCGGCTTGTCCACTTCGAGATAGGCGAAGGGCAGCGGTTCGGGAAAATCCGTGTTGATGTTCGCGTCGGCCCATTCCGATGGCTTGCCGATCCGCTTGATAAGGTCGTTCTCGTTCAGGAAATTCAGGGGATGGTAGGGAAGCCGCCCCGCGCCGCGAATTGAGGACAAGGCATAGTCCTTGTAGTCCAGCACGAAGCGGACAGCGGGTTTGAAGATGGCGAACTTCCCCAGCATCGTCATCATCGACGGCGGCTCTTTATGGGTGATGTAGCCATCCAGGTGCTCGGACGTGGCCTTGTTGTGAGCCATCATGCCGAGGGTAAGCACCCCGATCCCGGCCAACAGAGCGGTCGGGAGGCCGCTCTTCATGAGCGTCCAGAGGCTATAATATTCCTCGTCGGTCTCTGCGATCAGCCGCCGCGCCTGGGGGAACAGATTATCCCAGAGCGTGGCAAACTGAACTGTTCGGATCGCCTTATAGGCGTCGATGATGAGCTGTGGCTTCGCAATCCAGAAGGCGGTAAAGAGGACCGCAGCAAAGAAGACGCCCATGGCAAATAGAATGCCATACATCTCCATTTCTTGTTGCCGTTTGCTTTTCGCCGCCATGCTCTGTTACTCCGCGAAAAATGTGCTGACCTTGATGTCGAATACGTCAATCGCCACCGGGTCCGATCCGTCATAGCCAAGCAGTGCCGCTGCGATGCCCGACCGGACCAAAGCGTGGGAAAACTGCTCTCGATAGGATCTAGGAACCCCGCCCTCGTGGTAGGCCCACCGCAGCAGCAATGCCGGGGTGCGCTTGCGCACTAGAAAGTTCGTGTCGGCCATCAGAGATTCCAGCGCCCTCGGGCCTAGACTTTCATGGCGAACCACATCCCAGATCAGTGCCAGCAGATCGTCGTTCTGCTTCGGCTCTTTCTCGGTGGTTTCTTTTTTCGGGGCGGGACGGACGTAATCTGGAACGGAAGTGCCGGGAAGCAACTGAATATCCCCGGTGATAATTAACTCTTCAAATCGTTCGCGCTGCTGGGCGGGAATGCCTTGGCGTTCACCAGCCACCCACGGCCAGATCGACGTGGATTTCCGCTCAAAAAGCGTTGCGAACTCATTTCGGGCCTGTTTCGTATCACCAAAGTTATGCCGGATCAGCGCAAGAACATTCGCGCCAAGTCGGGCGTTCTCTTTTCCGTCAGTCAAGTAAGGCACCTCCAGATGCTAAGGGCGGGCATGAATAGCCCGTGTCTCTCGGATGGCGGCAACCGTAGCACAGGGCCACGATTGCCGCAGCCGCCCTTACTTGGTGCCGACGATGTATTCCACGATCACGAAGGTGATGACGGAGAAGACGCAGGTGACGCCGCCGATGCCGATGGTGGCCAGGGCCATGCCCTTGCCCGTCCGGCCGGATTCATCCTGGTTGGCCTTGTGCAGCAGCCAGAAGCCGAAGAACGCGATGCCGAGGCCGATGGGCGCGGCCCAGACGATCAGCACGTCAGCGATCTTCTCGGCACCGCTCTTGGCCGAATCCACGTCCAGCGTGGTGGCCTGCGCCGCCGTGCGGGCGTCCTCGACCTGTTGGATCGGGTTCAGCACGTCAGCGGTGCCGCCCGTCGCCTGCGCGGCGGCGCGCTGCGCCGTCATGGTCAGCGCGGTGACGGCATAAACATAAAGCGCCAGCGGAGCGTCTTTGATCTTGTTCCAGAGTTTCATGTGTTCACCTTTCATGGGAAATTATGCTGCGGTTGACTCGACAAAATCTCGGATCAGCGTCGAAGCGATCTCGGCGTAGATGCCGAGATTCTCTTCATCCCCGGACTGGTCGATTTTCCATTGCTCGACGTAATCCACCGCCGTTCCTCGGGGGAATCGCGTCACCAGCAGCTTCAGCGCGCGTTCCAGGCCCAGCTTGTTGACCAGAGCCTTCCGCAGAAGGCGGTTCTGGGTCGTGGTATCCAGCGCCCATAGGAGAGTGGGCGCCAGATGGTTGTAGATGCGGAGCCAATGGAAATTGGTCTTCAGCTTCGCACCGATCACGAAGGCCGCACCCATATTAGGGCGAGGCCCGTGAAGCTCTTGCAGCTGCTCGATCACGGCGTCGGAGAAGCCGAACTGATTTTGCAACTTGCGCCGGGTGGCGTTGTCGGTTGCATCGAGCAGCACGATAGTCGAGGCCAGTTCCGTGAACGCCTCGAAGTCATCGATCTTCTGGGAGGCAAGCAGGATCTCCAGGCCCCATTTCCGGCCCTCGCGCGCCATCACCTCAACAGAGTTGACGATGGAAGGCGTGGAGCCGGTGTTGTGGAACTCGTCCATGGCGAAGCGCTTCGGCGTCTCCGCAATGTCCTGGAAGCGCTTGCGCCAATAGGTCTGATAGATGTCCCGCAGCTTCCCTTCCGGGAACGACATGGCGGGAATATCGTCCTCGTTGCCGCTGATCTGGCGCAGGAAGAGTTGGGCCGCGCACATATACATGAGGGAGTTGTTGCGAACGGAGCCACGCTCCTTGGACGAACCGCGGATCACCACATCGTTGAGGTCGATGGCACAGATACGGGCTTCGCCAATATCCAGCGTGGTCGGCCGGGAGAAGATCGGAAACTGCTCGATAGCCCCCAGGATGCGTAGGTTCGCTTCCTTGGTATATTCCTCCCCGAAGTCCTGGCGGAACACGTTGCCGGTAACGACGCGAGCAAGGTCTTCGAGCAGTGGCGAAGCGTAGCGCTGTGCCACCATGGCCTCACGATACAGGCCCCGCTCTGCCAGCTGATCCACGATCTGCCACCAGCGCGTCGTCTCGCGAAGAGCAATGCCGTGCTGGGCGCAAAGCGTATCGATCTGGGGGCACATGCCCTCTTGCCATCGCTTCGCCTGGTTGGAGATTTCCAGGTCAGACAGCTCGGCATAGAGCTGCTTGACCGCCGCAGCGACGAAATCGCGGTTCGCCCGGCCGTCATCATCGGCCAGGATTTCGGTCACGAAGGCTTCGATCACCTGTCGCTGCTGATCGGTTGGCTTCCGGTTGCCAAGCGTCAGTTCCAGCATATTGATGCAGGTCGCGCTGTCGTGCCGGTCGTTCTTCAGCTTCACCAGCAGCATCTGGTGCCGCATGGAATCGGGAGCCATCGCCCTGACCAGCTCAATGAAGCCAGATGACGAAGGGCCAATATCAACGACCCCGATGAAAGGCAGAACCGATCCCGGCGTGAACACGGCGAACTCGGCGTTGGTCCGGTTCAGAAAGACCGACTTACCCGACCCCGGAGGGGCCGAAATCAACGTCAGCCAGAAGTTCTGATCCGGCGAATGCGCCTGGAGCGGGACGGGTTTGCCCTCGGGCGAAATCATCACCGATTGCCCTTTGGGGAAGATCGAGGCCGTCCGGTGGAAAGGCCACGATAGCGACAGTTCCGTGATTGCTGCTGTGGCCTGTCTCGCCACCTTGGCAGTTCGGGTCATACCAGCCGCCGTTTCGGCCAGCGCCCGCATCGGGTCGCCTGCGACTTCGATGATCGTGGGGCTGTTCCAGCTCTCCAGCGCCCGCACAAGCCGAGACCGGCGCTGCGTCAGCAGCTCGCGGTTCTCATGGGGTTCAACCCATGTCACCGCCATGAGACGAGCGCCAACGAAGGTTTCCCGGTCGCTCTGTTTAAGCGCGCGAACCTCCATATTGGCCAGGCGCTTCTGTTCGTTCATCGGTGACAGAAAGGCGATCATCGTGTTCAGGACATCAGCCACCGGGGAGATGTTGGCTCCCCCGCTCAAATGGAGCGCGTAGCGCCATGGAACGTCTTCCTCGCCCTGGCCATCGTAGCGTTCGAGCTTCGAGGCCAGCAGGTTGAACAGCGGCATCTGGCGGGGGAACATCGATGCAAAGACGACAGCGTAAGAACGACCGCCGAAATCGACGGAGCGCATATCCGACTTCGCCTTTCCAGCGCTGGTCATGATCTGCTGCGACAGCGGCGGCGCGAACAAGCCAGACAGATCCTTGGTGGCATATTCCTTCAGCTCGAAGGACGTGCGCTCGAAGGTGGTCTGGGGCGTCCAGTTTTCGGGGGTTTCGTGAAACAGCAGGGCGCGACGGACAGCGGCCAGGTCGCGGCGTGTGGTGTCCTTGCTCTCGCTCAGCAGCTCTGCCTTGATCCTGGCGCTGCGCAGCGCGTCGAGGATGCCGCCGACGAACGACATATGGGGGCCTTCGAGGTTCTGAACCGCGACCAGCGGATTCATCGCCGTGGGAGTGTTGATGCGGCCCCAGCTCGCGCGATTTTCGGCAAACTCGGCACTGGTCTCTTCGGGATAGCCCGCGCCAATCCCGGTCCAGCAGGCGATCAGGATTTCTTCATGGACGACGCGCTCCTTGAGAACCGTCAGGGTCTCTTCGATCAGAACGGATGCGTTCAGCTTCTTGGCCTGCGCATCGCGCTGGCGCTCGCGCCGAAAGCGTTCGACATACTCGGCATTGTTGAGCGATCTCTCGAAGGTGATCGTCATGGAGTGGTGCGGCCCGCGCAAAAGCGCGCCGATGCTCTGCGCAGCGACGGCCATGCGCTTCTGAAACTCATTGGCCGAGGCGATGCTGTCGCAGCCGTGAACGCGGATGATCGAGCAGTTGGCGTGATCGTGCGCGGTGAAATAAGGCTTCGCGCGGTCGAAGCCGTGCAGATCGCAGTATTCGTCTGAAAAGGCCATCTATGCGGCTCCTTAATGCTGCTCGATCACAAGGATGTCGGGCAGCGTGTCGAAAACGGTGCTGTTGATGTCGTCCAGCTCGGCCTTCGAGCATTGCAGGACACGGATCAGAGCCGTGCGCCCGACCTGTTCGCGGCGCTTTAGCTCATCCTCGATCCGCCGTTCGGCCTCTCGGGAATACTTCCCTTCCTGGTCGCCCCGCTCGATGCTCTGCCAAAGGCGGTGCATCCGTTGCACGAGATCCTTCGCGGCCTGACGGTCCTCGTTCGTCAGGAACTCGGCTTCCTCGGCAGTCACCGGGCCGGTGTAGTAATAGAAGCGCCGGGTCATGCCGGATTCCACAGCAGCGAGGCGAAGCCATAGATCAGGCCCGCAACAGAGATCAGACCAGCGAGCATGACTCCCATGATGTGGCCCCACGGCACATCGTCACCGCCGTTCTCCCGCACATGCCTTGCCATGCGGATGAACGAGGTCAGGGACATGGCCAAGCCCAGAACCGCGAGACCGATGATGGTCAGGCTGAATGCCCAGCCCGTCCATTCGGTCCAAGCCTGGAACAGGTCGCCAAGGTCGCGATCTTCTTCCATCGCAGCCCCCTTACTGGACCTGCCCGAAGGTCAGCCCTTCGAGGAACACGATGGAGAGGCCGAAGCCTGCGGGTGCGGTGACGGTCGGTTTGCGCCGGAAGCCTTGCGATGCGGCCGAGGCCATTTCGTCACCGATAGGCTTCACCGCGCCCATGGCGATAGCGGCCTTGTCCGCATCGCTGAACTCGTCATCGGGATAGCGGTCAGTCGTGGTGCCATCGCCAATGATGATGACGTTATCAGCCCGGTCGTATTTGTTCTCGATGATCCGGGTTCCGACATCGCCCACGCCCTTGATGAGGCCGGACACGAGCAGGGACGAATAGCGCGACAGGGTGTGCCGGTTGACGTTCTTGAAGACGCCGACGCGCAGTTGGTCCTGGCTGATCCCCATCGCCTGGATCGGCACGACGCGGCCGTCTTGCAGGATCAGCTTGTCGAACTCCATGACCGCGCTTTCGGTCGAAAGCCGCAGGGTGCCCTGCACCCGCGCGCCATTCAGGAAAGCCGAACTGGCCGGGCCATAGTCATGCAGCTGAGCGAAAACCGGCAGCTGTGCCGCGTCATCGCTGTTGAAGCCATACATGAGCGTGGCATAGCGCTGGTCGCCCGGCAGGATGAGGGTGCCCGCATCGAAAGCCTGCGCATTTCGAGCCGTGTCATAGATGCGCGAGTTGTTGTCGATTCCGATTGCGGACTGTGCGATCTGGTAGGGCTGTCGCCAGTCGTATTGGGCATCATGCTCCTTCGAGAGCGCCGCAAAGGCCCCGCCACCGATTGCATCCTGCAAAGCGCCCTCGATGTAAGAAGATGGCGTATTCGGATCGATGGTCCGCAGGACGCCCCCAGACCTGTCATTCGACGGCTGCGACGACGACTGCTCGGGCAGCGTGATCCTCGGGGCCGGATCGGGAAGTCCGGTGCCGGTGTTCGTCATGCTCGCCGCAGGCTCCGGCAGGCTCGACACAGGCAAGCCAGCGGACCCACCGCCCTGCCCGGCCCGATTCGAGCGCTTGAACTCCTGCAACGTCATCGGAATGCGGCCAGGGCCGTCAGGCGCGCTGAATGTCTGGATGTTCACGCCATGGAACCTGTTGCCCATCAGGGCGCGACGGACCATCGCATCCATGAACGGATCGGCGGTCGCGGTCGCAGTAACGCCTTGGGTCTCAGCAGGCACCTTGTATTCGCGCTCTGGCGGCTTGACCGGCTCAATAACCGCCTGATCCAGTTCCTCCGGCGTCGGTCGATCTTTCTGATCGACCAGCGCCGAAGCCATCGGATCGGAGCTGTCGCCAGAGCTGCCTTCCAGCTGGATGACAGGCGGCGCGGTGTATGCCGGAACGTCCCCGACCTGGCGGATTTCCTCTTCGGCGATCCGGCGATTGCTGGTCGCCCGGCGCGCGGCCTCGTCCTCGTCTGAAATGACCTGGAAAGGATCGGCATTGGATTCGGGAAGCTGGCGCGGCAGCTTCTGTTGGCTCACACCACCGGCAAAACTCTCTTCTTCCGTGTTCGACGCCACCATGTTCATGCCGATGATCGCGACAAAGGCGACCACGACACCGCCACTCACAAGCGCAATAGTCTTCATATTGGGCATTGGTGATGCCTCCGGTCAGTAATCTGCGGTGAGGGAAAATTCCTGGCCGGTCTGCGCGTCAGACACGATCAGGCTGTTCACGGGCTTGTTGTAGCGCCAGACATTGACCGCCCCCGAACTGCTGGACGCCGAGGCGTCGGCGGTCGGATTGATCGGCCGATAGCGCCCCCGGACATAGAGTTGCCCGTTGTAGATGTAGCCCTCGATGTTCGGCGCTCCGAGCATCTGAACGAACCGCGCGCCGCGTGGCGGGGTGCCGTTCACGAAATCGGTCAGGAACCGATCCGGCTGAAAGCCCGTGCGGTCCACATTGTTCTGCGGCAGCGCCGATGCGGCAGCGGTGGCATTCGCCACGGCGGTCGGGCTGCGGCCCGGCACCGTCACCGAAAGCGTCACATCGCGCTTCATGGCGCTCTGGCTGGTTCCGGGCGACACGAGCAGAAGGCCGAGTGCAGCCGGGGCGTCTTGCAGCTTCACCGAGATGTTCGAGCTGCGATCCCGGCAGAGAGACAGATACAGGACGTTGCCGGTGCCAGCACCAGTGCTCCCGCCCTGCTGATTTTCGTCGGCGCAGGCCGAGCCGCCGACAGAAACCATCGACGCCTGATAAACGACCTCTTCAATCGGCCAAGGATTGCCCGAGCTGTCGATGAAAGACACATCGGTGATGACGCCCATCCCTGGATAGATCGGAGTGACGCCACCCGAGGATCTATCAACCGGGTTGATCGTAAGACGCCGCGAAGCGTGATCGGGAAATGCGGAGGAAGCCCCATCATCGACTTCAACCGTCACCTGGGCGTCCACGATGGGCCGCTCTTCATTCGACCCCGCCGACGCGGAGAAGATGATCGGTTGCGCTGCACCCTTGACCATCACGTTGATCGTGCCCTGTGCCCAGAACTGGCAGGGGAAGATGTTGAGGGTATTGCCGCCGTCGCCGTTCCCGCGCTGCTGGCCATCGGTGCAGCCTGCACCGTTGATGGAGAACAGGTTGGGATCGTGGACAACGGAAGTGATCGGCAGGGGCCGAAATTCCTCGTCAACGAAGGAAATAGCCGTGATGACGCCCTGCCCGAGAGCGAGCGGTTGCGGTCCTACGGGGGTGGCTTTCGACCGGACCCGGACGGCCCGCATCGCAAGCTCCGGCCTGGTCGAATAGGAATAGCCGGTCTTGGACCGCTCGCGCTGGGCGTCGAGCGTCTTGTCGTTCAGCTCTTGCAACCGCTTGCCCAATTCCTCGGGCGTAAGGCCCTGATTGGCATTGAGGAAGGTTTGCAGTTCTTCCGGGGACATGTTCAGGTCTTGCGCCAGGGCCGAGGTCGCGCCGAGAAGGCCGAGAACAAGCCCAATCGCTGTCATATGCCGCTTGAACATTACTCTACCTCCTGCGGGCATTGGTGTTTTGGACGGAAACGAAGCCGTCGATGGCGACCCCGTTGGGGTTGGCGGGCGTGGGTTCCACACGCAGAATGGTCAGCTGAATAATCCGCCGCTCGGCCTTGTAGTCGGCCCCAAACCGATAGGTGATCGTGATCGGAACCTCGACTTTCCAGAACATCCGGCCGTGATCGATCCCGGTGCTTTCGATCAGCGGAGCGCCGTCCGTGACGGCCGAGACGACATAGAAGTTGCGCTGGACCTGGCGAAGGATGTTCGACCGGGCGAAGGAGTCGATAAAATAGCGCCCCCCGACCGGCGTGAAGTAGTTCTGGACGGCATAGCCGAGGTTTTCCCGCCAGTTGATATAGTCGTAGGTATGGACGCTGACGGCGGCGCGGGCCGCGAAATCGGCTAGGAGTGCTTGCGATATATTGGGTTCGGTAAGCGGGACCGCCTCGCAGACCGCCTTGGCGTCCTGCGTCCAGAGCCATTTCGTTTTCGGGTAGGAGTTGAACCCGATAATCAGTGCGAAGTTGACAAGCAACGAAACGACCAGCGCGACGGAAAGACCGATCAAAGCAAGGAGCGTAAAGCGCTTTTGGGATCGAATATGGCTGTCACGGATTTCGATTTCCGCATGAACGTCCATCGTCATCGGCTATCCTTCGGAAATGGGAGCAAGAGGCTCCAGAACGGGTTTTGAGGGGGTTTCCGGGGTCTCTTCGGCTCCGGCCTGTTCAGCCTCTGCCTGTGCAGGCGAGCAGCCATATGAGCTGCCGTCAGCGACGTAGGGAATTTCTTCGATCCGGCTCATCAGAAGCGCGTAGAACCCGCCCGCGCAGAGCAGCGAAATGGTGTTGGCAACCATGAGGCCATAGACCCATGAGCGCAGACCGGCGATCCGCATGATCCGCACGGACGGCGGTTCCGGCATCTCGGGCTGCTCCAGCGCCGGGAGTTTCAGCGGGAGCATATCCGTCTTGCGCTTGCCAAAGCCAAAGAGGGTCACGATCCGTAGGCCCCCAGCAGCTTGCCGCTGTCGCCCTGCTTGTTCCTGGTGGGATCGGCCTTGTCGAAGCCGGGATAGAACATCACCGTGCCGTCACTGCGCGGAACCAGGAAGGTTGGAACCGCCAGCCTGTCTTCGGCCCCCTGATAGATGGCCCGCAGGATCGAGAAATTGTCTTGCAGCTGACCTTGGGTGTCGGTCGAGGCGGTGGCCTGCGGCACTTCACCGGCCACGACTGACGCGATGGCATCCCTGCCCGGCAGGGTCTTCATGCCTTCGATCAGGTTGGAGACCGTCTGCATGTCGCTGACGGCCGCGACCGGAATCCAGTTGATCTTTGCCTTACCGTTCAACTCCGACATGGCGTTCTTGCAATACGGGCAGGTGGGATCGAAAAAGGCGTAGATCGGTTGCTCGTGCGCCGTCTCGCCCTCCGCGACAATCGAGGTCGCCTTGGACAGGGCTTCAAGAATGCCGCTGGCGCTTTCGGCATCGGCCAGAACCGGCGCGATGGCGCGAGGAACACCGTCCTCGTTCAGCGAAGACTGGATCGGTGCGGGGGCCTGGATCAGGGGAACCTGTTCGGCTTGGCCCATGGTCGGCGCGGCCCCGTAAGGCAACTGGTTCGTCGGGATCGGCGCGGCCCGCGCGACCTGCTGTCCCTCAAGAAACTGAACTTTTGCGGAAAGGTGGCCCGCATAAAAGCCACCGGCTCCGGCCATTGCGATCAGGGCGACAGCGCCCCCGGCGAGCAGGCCGTTTTTGGCATTGGACATTGAGAAAACTCCCGATTGACCAGAAAACTATACTGGTCCATTCGTGAGTTTACAATCGGTTTTTAGATAGATTTAGAGCTCTATCAGGGCTTGATCGAAGCACCCGGCTTGGCGCTGGGCCGCGCCTGGGCGCGCTTCTCCAGCTCAGTCAAATACGACTTCTCTGCAATCAGCCGCTGCTTCGTCTCGCTCAACGCATGTGCTGCGTTGCGCATCTCTTCTGGCGGGACAAACATCGAGCGGTTGACCAGCGTGTCGAAGTGCTTCGTGGCGTCCTCGTTCCAGACGCGACTGCCGAACTCGGCATTATATTCCCGGCGCAGTCCACGCCGCGCCTCGGAATACGTGGTCTGGAACTGCGCTTCGATCTTGGACTGCTGACTTGCCGCGGATTCGAGGATTTCGCGAGCCTTGTCATACTCCTTCGCGTCAATGCTCTTCGTGGCAGCGCTCACGGTATCCAGCACTTCGCGAGACCGCTCGCGGATCGGGGCGACAGCCCGGTCCCATAGCGCTTCGGCCTTACCTTCCATCTTGCGAAAGACGGCATCCGGCGTCGATGATCGCTCGAAGCCCTTGAAGGCGGCAACGCGCATATCGTGCTCCGGCTGATTGACTTGCAGCTCTGCCAGGATCTCCTGCCGTTCGGCCTGCTGAGTCTCGGCCGCAAACAGGATGAGCGCCTGCTCGACAGCATCGCCACGAACAGGTTCCGACTTCAGATCGTCCGCAGTCAGATCCCGTCGAACCAGGCCGCGCTCCTGAAGCATCTTCAGATAGGGGGAGTCCGGCTGGATAGCCTGGTCAAAAAGGGCCTTTACCGACGACGACATAGGTGCTCCGAGTCTTCTTTTATCTGCTCTGGTCTCGACAACTCAATATGCTCGCAATTTGTCTTTAGATAAAGGGGCTTGATCGGCCCCTCTTCCGTCAGGCAGCAGAGTTCCGCACGAAGTCGAACAGCAGCGCGTAGCCTATCGGCATCGCGATGCTCCTTTGGAAGCAGAACTTCACCGCCGCGACCGAGCAGCCAGCCCACAGCAGCATCGCCGCGTTTTCCCCGCCAGGGCGGGATTTGTCGCCCTCGAACTGGATGTCGGACAGCTTACAGCCGAACAGTGCCTTATCATCTTCTTCCAGCACAGCAACTGGTGCAAAAAGATACGTCTGGGGACGGACGCGCAAATAGAACTCTCGTGCAAGTGCATAATATATTGGAGAAAATGTGTCTTCCCGATACCAGAAATCGTTGATGACCATGGCTGCGACCTGGCCTTCTTCTCGCTGCGATTCGTGCTCGGGAACAAGTCTCGGCGCATTCGGCGCGATGAACTCCACCGCATCCGCATGGCTCAAGCCATCCACGACCTCGGCAAGACCCGCCGCGATCACGTCACAGGCCGCATCGCCATCCTTCACGCTCAACGTCTCGAAGACGGCCTCGAAGACAGCCGCTTCGAATACTTCTATCGCACCAGCCATTTGTTGCCCTTCACGAAGCGGGTCAACATCATGCGCACCCATTCGAACGGTGTGATCTTCCACTTCGCCTTTAGATAGTAGACGAAGCCGACATAGGCCAACCACACGAAGAAGACGGGACGCCAGATTCCAAGCGCAAGCGCCGGAATCATGGCGGGGAAGCCGAGCAGGATCGAGACATGTAGTCCGGCCACAGTTGTCGGCGCGCTGGTAAAGCGCCAGCGCTCGGACACGATCACATCGGCCCTGTCGAAATCGTCATCCTTGCTCACAGCGTCATTCCCCTTCCCGCCCAACGTCGCCCGGTCTGGCCGGTATCGACATGGGTGAAATTGCGATAGCGGCCGAGGCCCGAGACTTTCAGGGCCGACGCCATGCGATACACATCAGTCGGCGGGAAGCTGCGCAGGTTGAAATCGCTGGCCCGGCCGATGCAGTGATACGAGTTGGGGGCCGCCCCCTCGATGGTGGCATTGCGCCGTTGGGTTCTGAACCCGGAGTTCATGTCGATCCGGCAGGGAGCGCCAGCGTTCATCGACAGGTTCGTCTGGATGTTCGCCAGGAAGGTGAACAACATCGGGTCGATATAGACGGCCGCATCGCCGTCCTTCCAGTCGCGCCACAGCCAGGAGAGCATCTTGACCGCCTGGGGATCATAGCGCCGACCATCCCAATGCCGGATCGTCAGCTCTTCGCCCTTCGAGTTGCGAATCCACAGCCGATCATAACCGACTTCGGACCAGGGAGAGGCTTCGCCTGCCTGGGGCAACGCATACGAGCCAAGAGCGGCCACGATGCCGAAGACGAGGCCGCGCCGCGTAAGATCATACGCCATCTTCTTCACCATAGGTTTTGTAGAGGGTCAGGCGCTGGCCATCGTCCAGAAGGCCAGCGTCGTAGGCTTCATCGATTGAGGTCCGCATGGAGCAGCCGTTCTCGGGGTTCTGGATCAGCTGACGCAGCACCTCGATATGGCCGGAATATCCAGCCGCCAGCAAAGCCCGCTTGTCGTCATTGGTGAGATAGAGCCAGTCGCGCAGCACGGTCATCTGATCCGTGTCGCGCACCCGCACCCTGATCTGCGACATGAACAGCCGCGAGGTGTTGACGAGCGCAGCGAACACCTGGTCGTATTGGGCGACCGGGAAGTTCTGGACGAGCCGATGGAGGATCTCGATGCTGCTGTTCGCGTGAGTGGTGCCAAAGAGAGGGTGGCCACCTGACGCCAGTTCGTTTGCAGCCATGATCGTTTCGGTGTCGCGGATTTCCCCGATGATTGTCAGCTTCGGGTGCCGACGCAGAGCATTGCGGACACCAGCGGCAAAAGACGGCAGGTTATTGCCGATCTCGGATTGCATGACGCGGGAATGGCGCGACCTGATGGTGTGGAACAGGTATTCCGTGGGAGCGGAGTATTCGAGGATGTTCCCCTTGATGGCGGTGTCGCCTTCCAGGATTTCACGAATGCAGGCTGAGAAGGTGGTCGATTTCCCGGAGCCGGTGGGACCGGCGATCAGGAACGAACCTTGTGTGACTGCAAAGCGATCCCGCAGCGACTCGGGGAAGCCAACCTGATCCATCGTCATCGGCACAGCGTTGATCCGACGCAGGGTCGCATCGAAACCGAGGCCATTTCCCGCGAAGACGCCCGTGATGTTCAGACGGAAGCGATGCTGGATCGGCTCGCCATGCTCGTCGCGCTCATCCGGGTCATCGACTGTGATGGCCTTGTCGAAATCGGTCCCGCTGCCAACCTTGCCGATCACGGCATCCTGGCCGGTGATCTTCTTCAGGATGCGTTCGACCTGGCTTCCGTTCAGAGTATAGCGCGTCACCGACCTCATCTCGCCCAGGTGCTCGATCTGCACCGGGTTGTCGGTCGTGATGAAAACGTCATCGACTTTCATCCGGGCCATTGCCGCGAGCAGCGGGATGATCGCGTTCGGGTCCGACAGGTGCGGACCCGAATAGTCGATGGGATCTCCGACCCACATCGTCTTAGCGCCTTTGCCGGAACTTCGGCGCGACCTGGAGCCGCAGGGTGCGTTCGCCCTGGTGCGCGCGGGTGCCGCCCTCGGTCACACGCCAGCGCGAAACCTCGGTCTGGAGGTTGGGCAGCGAAACCACGCCCTGCTTGGCGAGATCGTGGTAGCGCAGCATCCCGCCATAGTCGCGGTTCAAGATGTTCCAGCCCGTGACGAAGCCGCGCCGCGCCTCGGTGATCCCGGCATACCAGCCCGTCGAAGCCCCCTCGCGCCACGCCTTTTCTTCCTCGGCCGTCTCGACCGACAGCCCTTGCGGGGCCGCGATGGGCTGGACCGGCAGGGCCAGATATTCCTGCCAGTTCGGCGGATTCATCGACAGCCGGGCATCCTTCACGATCTCGAAGGAGCTGTTCGAGAAGTAAAGCAACTGGCCCGAGGCTTCCTGGATGTTGTTGATCCGGGTGATGACAGGCGGGATCACATACTGCTGGATCATCACGCGCCGGAAATCATAGCGACTGTTGAGCAACTGAACGTAGCGCTGCTTGACCACCGCATTGATCCGGTCAGCCTCGTCGGCATAGCCAGCGCGAATGCCGACACCGCGCGCTGCGTCGTAGATCACGCGCAGCTTGGGATCGGACGGCACAAAGCTCTGGGTCTTCCTGAAGAAGGAACTGTTGGGGTTCACGATGTCGTTGTATTTCACGCCTCTCGCGGGCGCATTGACGGTCCCGAGCACGAAGGAACTGGTTTCGTCTTCAAGCCCCTTACAGACGCTCTGGTTCTTGTTGGTCGGGTCGGAGCAATCCGGTGCCGAAGCCACCATGGGCGTCCCCGGCACGGGCAGTTGTTGAGCGCCAGCGACCGTCCCGAAGACAGCGGCGGCACATGCAGCGATCAGAGTGCGCTTCAAGATCATATCGGCCTCTATTTGATTTTGGGCGTGGGCGGATTGGACAGAAGCGAGTCCGCCTCGATGCTCGCGTGATGCTTCGAGCGGACCCGCTCGAAGGTCGAGTAGTTGTGGCTGGACGAAAAATGCCGGTCGAACTCTGCACGGTCGAAGTCCTGCATCCGCTCCCAGGCGATGGTCAGCATCGCCCGCACCGTGGCGCTGGAGCGCATTCGCACGGAACCATCAACGAACTCGCTGATCCCCGCTTCGACTTCGCTTTCTGGATTGAGATACGTCTTCACATGACGCAGCTGCACTTTGCGGCCCCGCTTCGCCATTACGAGCGCCCTCCCCCATTCGCAGCTGATGCCGTCCTCGCCTTGAGAAGACCCCGCACCGGAGCCATGCACGGGTCCGCGACAGAGAGAACGACATCAGCTGGAAGGTTCTCGGCAACGATGCCGCCAAGAACGTGGGTGCCCCCGCCGACAAACAGAACGTGGTCAACGGTCTTCGCCTCGACCTCGGCTTGCAGTTGATCGAGACCGGCATTCATGAGTCTGACGCCCACGGCCCGAGCCGATCCTTCGACCAGCTGGGCAATATCAGTCCTTGCGCCCGCGACATTGATTGTCGGATCGGTGGCGAGCCTGGGCAGATCGATCACGTCTCGGTAGCCATGCTGCTCGACAAGCCTCGCGTCGATCTCGCCAGTGACCGTTTCGACCCCGATGGGAAATTCGCGATACCGGCTCATCTCCAAGGTCGGCAGCGGCTCGCCGGTCCACTCGACGTAGTGAACCCGCGTCCCCGTCGCCCCGAAATCCACCACCGCGACAGTCGCGCCGACTTCGACATGATCCCTGGTGAACTCGCCAAGATCATCCAGCGCCGCCCCACTCGAAGTGATGGCGAGATCGTAGATGCCCCAGACGGCCTCGGGGCTGGCCGTGACCTGGCCGAGCTTCCACGCAGATGGGGTCGGGCGACCGGATGCCGCGCCGATGGTTGAGACCGCCATCTTGAGCAGAGTGGCTTCGGCCTCTCGCAGCTGCGCGGTGTTGTCATCGCCACCGGAAAAGAGATCCATCGCGGGCTGCGTCAGGATGACGTTCGTCTTCCCTTTGATGTCGAGCTTCGCCATCGCGTGTTCGATAAGAACGCGACGGCGCGCGTTAGCCGCATCGCGGAAGCTGGCAGGGTTGGTCGGGAACAGACCATGCTCCGGCGCGAGGACAGAATAGATCTGGAAGTTGGCGGTGGACTTGCCGATGCAATAGACCCCAGCCGCCTGCTCGTGGACGATCCCGCGCACAACGGTCGAGGGGTAGCTTGCCCCCAACAGCTGGCCGTCGATCAGCCCAGCAGCCTTCGTCGTAGCGAGGCCCGTATCGATCACGACCAGCATCAGTAGCCCGCATATCCGCCGGAGCTATTGATGACGCGGTTGACGAATTGTTCGGTCGTTTCGTCGGGCTTGATGGCCCCCTGATTGGTGCTTGTGCAGGCCGATAGGGCGCATAGGGCGATGACGATTGCCAGCTTCTTCATGGTCCGTTTCTCCGGGATGTGGGATAGTCGATCCCCCCGGACGATAAGCGGCAATCAATCTAAATACAATATGGAAATTTATGGAAAACACCTGGTAGCGCTGGCATTTTCTCGCATCCCATAGTAGTCTAATGTAGCAACTATCCCCCCGTTAGTGTATGTTATTCATATGCACAAGAATACCATTCTGGCCTACACCACGAACGCAACCCGGATCACTGCCGAGGTAACGGAAAAGTTCGGCCAAGCAACCGCCCAGACCTACTTCGACTACCTGATGGAGAAGTCGGCCGAGCTTTGCTCGAACACGATCCGCATCTACAAGCGGTCAGTCTGTTTCGCCCTCGAAAGCGAGGGTCGGGACCGCGAGGCGGATGAGTTGCGCGGCATGTTCGACGAGGTGGATAATCCGGCTCGCGGGCGGAAGCTCAAGCTGGTTCGCAGGGTTCCTCACAACATCTTCGAGCGGACCCTGAGCATTCTGCGCAACAGCAAATCGAAGACCTCGCAGCAAGCCGCCGACTTGCTGGTGGCAACGGCGATCACCGGATTGCGGCCCTCGGAATGGGCGAACGCCAAGCTCGCCGGACGGCTCCTGTCGGTGCCGAACGCGAAGCATTCCGAGCTTCGCGGCAATGGCGAAGAGCGCGAGCTTGAGCTGCTGGACACGATCACAGTTGAAGAGCGAACGGCTATCGAAAACACGCTGGAGCTGATCCGCGCCAAGGGCTACAAGACCGTCCGGCCGAACCTCGCCGTGGCGTTCAAGGCGGCGTTGGGCGAGGCCATCCGACAGCTTGGTGAAAGCCGTTGGTTCCTGCGTCTGCGTCTCTATGATTTTCGCCACCAGTTCAGCGCCGACGCCAAGCACGAATGGGGGATCGGCACAGGCATGGTCGCGGCAGCGATGGGTCATTCGGTCGAGGATACAGCCGTGCAGCATTACGGGCGACGCAAGCATGGCAAAGGTGGCTTGAAGGTGCGGCCCTCGGTCGAGAGCATCGCGAAGGTCCGCAGGCTCTACCCGGTGCAGGGATCGACACCCCCTACCCTCACTCCCTCACCCTTCCCGGCTGGTGGCGGAAAGGTCCGCTTGAGCTTCTGACCAATACGCAGCGACAGCACCTGGAGGATTGAACAGGCCCCGAAGTGCAAGTCTTCGGGGCCTGCCAACAGGGCATATGCTTTTCATAAAATATGGGATATGCCGCGCTTCATATGATCCTTGCGGATTTGGCCTATGTCCGGCCAGCGGAGACTATAGGGATCGGAGCAGGCCGGGAAAATGCTTTATGCCGATGTGTGACCGGCGCGGTCCTGCGGCAGGCCGAGGAACTGGCCGATCTCGTCCGCGATTTCAGTCGCCAGTTCCTCGCTGGAATTGTGGTGCTGGTAACTCCGCAGCGCGTGATACGCTGCGGTCAGAAGTTTCCGGGCCTCCGGTTCAATGGCGGCATCCGCGCGATAGTAGAGATATGCGCCAGGATCGCCCTTGGAGCACACATGGGGACTACCGGGATCGTCCAGATCGCGGGCAAACAGCGTCTCGTCGGGTTCCGTCACGGCAACCATCCCTTTGCCTCAAGCGCCTCTCGGATCAGGACCGAAACATTGGTGTCGCGGTCGAGCGCCAGCTGTTTCAGGTGCTTTTTCTCCTTCGGGGAGCACATAAAGGCGATCCGATCCGTCTTGGCATCGGCCTGGTCGGCGCTGGGAGCCGCGTCAGAGGCCGCAGGAGCGGCAACAGGGCTTTCCGCGCCCCCTACCCCCGCCTGACGCTCCTCGGGCGCTCCTGCGGCCTTCTGGGGCTTCTGCGGGGCATCATCGCCCTTCTCTGACCCACCATTGACCGTTGCCCCCTTCTCGACGCCCGTAAGGCGGCTCGTTCCCACGTTGAGGATGGCACTCGCCAGCTTCGATTTATCGGTTTTCGCCACCATCAGTTTTTCTCCTCTTCGAGTTCGGCAACCACCTCTTCGGCAAACCGCTGCATGAATGCTGCGGCTGGCGAGGTCGCCCTGTATTTGAAGACCGATGCGCCCAAGAAAGTAGCTTCGGAAATCGCCGTGTATGTGGGAATTGAGTTCTCGAACATCTTGATTTCCTTCTCTTTCAGCGCAGCCTTGAACCCGGCATAAAGGTTCGTTGCGAGATTGACCCGAGCGATCAGGACGCGAACCTTGGGCACCTTCCCCATTTGTGCCGCAATCGCCTGGATTTTGCCGTGGACCTCGATGGTCTGCACAAGATCGAAACGGCCGGTATTGGCGGGAATGATCGTCAGATCGGCCACCGCCGACGCTGCAAGTGACGCCTGCGAATTATAGCCGCCGCAGTCGATGATGACATAATCGCTCCCGTCCTGTGCTTCCTCGATCTTGTCGATCATCGCACCGATCATCGCCTGCGCCTGGTCGAGATCCTCGACCCCAGCTGGGTTCTCGAAGAAGTGCGTGGGGAATGGCAGATTCTCTGGCGACCCCATGACGGCTTCGGTCAGCATCGCGCGCTCATCAGCGTCGATCAGCGCAACCTTGGCACCCTTGGAGTGGAGATAGTCTGCAAGGTGAATGGCGGTTGTGGTCTTACCGACGCCGCCTTTCGTCGTGTAGATGGTGATGACTTTCGGTTCCGACATCTTCTGCCTCGTGGCGTCTAAAGGTTTGATCCTGTTGCCCCTTTCGGTTGCGCGTCATTTGCTTCTGCGCATCCGCTCATATGTGTCTATGCGCATCCGCCAATCTTACCATATGCCCATATCGGTTTCCGGGGCACATGCACATATGCCAATCGGATATTATTAGCACCTGCAACCATGGCAGGATGCACATTCGCCAACCTGCATACATGCCAATATGCACATCTTCGCCGTGGTGTAAAGTGCAATCTGCGCTAATTTGCATACTTCCATATAGTCATGTGTGCATCTTGTCCTAAGCACGTGTTAACATTTGCGTTTCCGCCCATATTGGCAGGGTGTCATATGCACAATGTAGCATTAGTGCATCTTGTCGGATGGGCATTTGGGCAAACTACGGTATGTGTTGTTTATCATCTTGGCATTTGCGCACTTGCCAATACTCGCAACTGCGCGTGTTTCCGTTGGCGCATATGTGCAGATTAGCCGGTTCTATCCCGCTACTCTTCGCATATTAGCATCCTCCAGTATGCACATCTGCCAATCCGCTCATATTGGCAGACTGCTTGGGTTAGGCGCGACGGGGCAGGGGGCTGCATTGGCATATTGGCATATGTGCAGGTTAACTCCCCTCTAATAAATAACAATTTGACTTTTGTTAGAGTTACCGTAACCCTAAAGGCGCGAGCTGGGCGAAATCCCGGCTCGAAAGCGAGACAACTCCTAGAAATCGGAGAGAACGGAATGACTGATCTTAGCTTTGACGACGACCGCCCGAAGCGGAAGACCCACGGCGATGTGCTGTTGCAAGTCGAGGAAATCCTCGAAGAAGAGGGCGCGGTGGTCGGATTCGATGTTCGCAGCGGCGAAGCCTTTAAGGTCCACCTGGCCACGGCCGACGAGCTGGCGAAACACTTCGTCTCGCCGCGTGACGCGAACCGCACGTTCGAGGAACGCCTCAACAGTGCCCAGAAGCGGCTGGAGCAGCGCCCCTCGATCATCCATGACCCGGAAGATGACACCACGCTGCATGTCACTGTCGGATCGGTGGTGAAGTTCGAGAACGTGCGGTCGTTTTCGACACCGGATGGCGAAGAGAAGACGGCAGCGGTCTGGCCTTCGTCGCTTGTCCGCGATCCGCTGCAAGAGGCGCTGATCGTCGGTTCGGTCCAGGCGACGTATTTCGAGACCAAGAAACAGCTGGATAACGGCAGCGTGGTTGTCAATTCCCGCATGGACCTGACCGTAGTGCGCGAGGATGACGCCGCTCCGCTCAAGGGCTTCGACCTGGAAGGCGCATTCTCCGGCGAATGGAACGATTTGCCGCTCACACAATCGGGCGTGGTCATCTCCATGCGCAACCCGAAGGGGGAAACCACAGTCGCCAGCCTGATGACGCCGTATCGCAAGCACGGTGAACCGTCCGTGGAATCGGCGCTGGATGCTCCGCAGGGCAGCTATCAAATTTACGCGGCGGCTGTGGTGGCGGCTGCGACCGGCGCGCGAACCTTTGACGACCTCAAGATCAACGAGCAGGTCAGCCCGAAGAAGGTGGAAAACGCCCGAAAGATCTACGATCACCTCGTTGCAAACCCTGACAGCAACGCTCTCGAAGTCACTGTGATGCCGATGGCGAAGACGCAGTTCATCCCGGCGAAGGCCCTGACCAATTTCCTGAAGGACTACCACGGGACCAAGAACGGGAAGCCCAGCGAGACGGTCTCGCCGGATGCTGCCGTGAGCTACCAGGCCAAGGGCTTCGTCCCCTCGCAGATCGCCATGTCCAGGCACAACACCGACCCGGAGAATACTCCGGCCTCCGCGCGCCTGGTTTCACCGCAGAACAAGTTCACCTTCGCGGAGATCGAGGTGCCCCGGAAAATCAAGGATCTCGGGGAAGAGTCGGTGGTTCGCGTCCATGGCGAGACCTATGGGGCCAATGGCCCGCAGGCCCAGCCTGAAGTCGAGCAGGAGCAAAGCAAAGCCCGCAAAAAGGCATTCGACGCGGCTCCCGGCCGGTAAAACGAGAACGGTCCATGGCGTATTTCATTCCTGAACACGATGGCAGTTTCGCCGCTGCCATTGTTGACAATCGGCATGTGGACGGATCGCAGGGCAAGGCACTGGCGGTTTGGAGCGGACCAGGAGAGGGCAGGGCGCGGACGCGCATTCGCTCGCTCTTGATGCGTGAGCGCGTGAACCTGGCCGAGATCGATGCACCGAACGGTGGCACGGTCTTTGTCATGCCGCTGCGCTATGCGAACGCGACTTTCTGGCGGGATTTCATCGACAACCCCATGCGGAACGGCGTGAACGCCGACCTCTACGAAACCGACAAGCTGGATCGGGCCATCAAGAAGCTCGAATCGGTCTCGGGCTTCGAGGTGAAGGAGCCGGAGGTCGTCGGACGGAACCGCTATGGCTACACGGTGTATGACCGTGCCTTTGGTCGCACGGCGCACAAGATCGGGGACCACCGCGACATTGTGCCTGAATGGAACCGCAAGGACGGACAAGTTTACGGTCAGAAGCACCCGGAGATGTTCTTTCGGGCGCGGAATGACTTCGACCTGGCCGAGAATGCCAGATCGGTCTTCATCCAGATGGCCAATGGCGAGGCGTTGAACGAGGCCGAGATTGACCGGCTGTCAGCGGCACTCTCGACCCCTGATTACGCTGTTCGCCCGCGCGAGCTGATGGAGCATGTCGAAGCCGAGATCAGCCGGTGTATCGCCACTGGCGAGATCGAGGGCCGCGACGGCCTGGACGCGCTGATGTCTACGTTCCCGCGCCAGCGCGAACGAACGGCCGCGACGATCATCAATCAGCAGTATTCGACCCCGTATCCGTTTGGCCTCGCAGCATCGCAGATTTTCGGGGATGTGGCAGGGAAGTCGGTTCTTGAGCCGACGATAGGGAACGGGGCCTTGGTCGCCTCCTTTGCCGCCCAGGGCGCGGAAGTCACTGGCTACGAGATCGACCATGGGCGCTTCATGCGCGCAACCCGCGCACTTGGCGATCTTTCAGCCAGCATCGAGCAGGATGATTTTGTTTCGGCTGCGCAGTTGATTACACCGCAGTCATTTGATTTTGTCGTAGCAAACCCGCCGTTCGACGGAATGCCCGCGATGATGGACATTCCGGTTTCATCGAGCACTTTCACGACAGACCGGCTGCATTATGCGATTGCAGTCGAGTCGATGCAGCGCCTCAAGGTGGGCGGCAGCGCCTTCTTCGTCCTGCCCGCGAACGTCTTCAACCCGGATGAGAAGGGATCGACAGCCAAGCGCTTCCATAACCTGCTGAAGCTCGCCTTCGACCGGGTTGAGGAAGCCGTGGCCGATGGCAGGCTGTATCAGGGCATGGGGACGAACGTGCCGGTGCAACTCTACGCGGCCCATGGGTTCCGTGAAGAACTGCACCCGTTCCATGTGCTCAAAGACCCAGAGTTCATGGGCACGTCGAGGACGCTGAAAACCTTCGCGGACCTCTACGAATGGGCGGATGAGTGCCGCGCCCGTTTCGGTTATCCGCCGCTCGATGCGGAGTGGTCTCGGCCGAGCGAAGCGCCAACACCAGACGAAGGGGCGATTCAGCCCGATCCAGCAGAGCAGCCCGATCCTTGGGCGGTGCCCGCGCCCGAGCCGGTCTCCGAAGCTCCGGAACCGCAGGGCCAGCCGGAGCCAGGGCAGGGCGGTCGCCCACGCCGGACGAGGGCCACTGCTGGCGGCCGCCCCGGCAGTTCACGGGCTGGGAGCGGAGGCACAGGTCAACCCGCGCCGTCAGGACCGGCGACAGTTGCCCCCCCCGAGCCAGCGCCGGATGACGCCGCGCCGGTTCCACCGCAGCGCAGAACGGCTCCCTCGGAGCCAGTCTTGAAGGATGATCCGCTGCCGCGCTGGTTGACGGACAGCCTGTCGAGCGAAGAAAGCCAGCCCTATCGGCCGTTCTCGCGCGCCGGGGCCGCGACCTCGGTGATTCCGCGGTCGCTGTCGGGCGCGATTTATGGCGCGCTGGAGGCGCTGGATGCCAAGCTCAAGCGCGACAATGGGCGGGACTACGACATTGACGCCTATGTCGCAGATGCCCTTCGCATTCCGAAGGAAGATCTTCTGGTAGGCGAGCGGCTGTCGCCCGAGCAGATCGATGGTGTTGCCCTATGCCTGTCGGGGATGAACGAGGGCAGGGGCGTTCTGGTTGGCGATCTGATGGGCCTCGGCAAGGGCCGTGAGCAAGGGGCGATCCTCGAAAGCGCCCTTGCGGAAGGCGATCCCGTGATGTTCGTCACGGTGAAGCCGTCCCTCTTTTCGGATTTCCTTGTGCGTGACCTGTCCGATGTGAGCCTGCGGCAGACGCAGGATCGGATCGAGAGCGGGGAAATCAACGTCCACCTGGTCAACGCGAACAGCCTGCTGATGGACCGCGCGGAGCGCGTGATCTACCGGCAGAAGGGGGGGCAGAAGGGTTATGACATTCCGCCCGATGCGAATGTCGTGGCCAGCACCTATTCGCAGTTCCAGAAGGCGGATACCGGGATACTGCGCCTGGAAGCCGTGCAGACGTGGATGGCGCATCACATCAGCCAGGGCCGAAAGCCCAGGCTCCTGCTGGATGAGGCCCATAAGGCGGCTTCACCGGATTCCAACACGGGGGCGTATTTCTCGCAGCTGTGTCGCTTTGTGGAAGACAACGGGGGTTCGGTGGTCTGGTCCTCGGCCACCGGCATCAAGACGGGCCAGCATATCGATCTCTACTACAGCGCGCTGCCGGATACCGGCCTGGGCAAGCAAGAGCTGCTGGACATCATGTCCGGTGCCGATGCCCTTTCGCTCCAGGAGGCGCTGTCGCACGAAATGGCTGCGAGCGGTTCGCTTTTCGTCCGGCAACTGGCCGACCAGGGCATCGAGCGCGATCTGCCGCGCCTGGTCGATTACGACCCGGACAAGATTATGCGGGTCCGGGCGAAGGTGGATGGCGCAACCGAAGTGCTGCGGGATGTGATCGAGTTCATGCCCCAGATCACCGCTATGGCTAAGGCCATGGCGAAGGATGAGTTCGGCGGTTCGGTCATGCGCAACGGGGTCGATAAGCTGAAGCTCGACACGAACTCGCCGGTCACGAACCTGCATCACTTCTCAGGATACCTGACGCTCGCCACGAAGGGGCAGTTCCTGGAAGAGCTGGTGACGGACAGCCTGGCGCGGGGCGAAAAGCAGGTGTTCACCATCGAGCACCTGGGCAAGACGCTGCTGGACTGGAAGATGACCCAACCAGGCGAGCTTCTGGACGATGGCAACGGGGGCCAATACTTCCTGACGCCACCGAACCTCGGGGATGCGCTCAAGCGCTATGTCGAGAAGTCGGTGAAGATCAAGGCCACGGATGCAATCGGCAACACCATCGAGATCGACCTGTCAGACGAACTAAGCGGCTGGGTTGCCGGTATGAAAGCCCAGATCGATGAAGCCGATCTCGGAGATATGCGGGTCGATGGCGCCGACATGATTAAGGCCGCTCTCGACAAGATGGGCCTGCGGTGTGGTGAGCTGACCGGCCGCACCACGGGCGGCGGCTTTGGCGTCACCGGGGACATCGACGGTCGGTTCTACCTCTACGAGCTGGAGAAGGGCGGGCCGGAAGCCACCCATCAGATCGCGAACCAGTTCAACGGCGGCGAACTCGATGCGCTGGTGCTGAACAAGTCTTCGTCGGCCGGTATCTCGATCCAGGCCGCAAGATCGGTGGGCGAGGATCTTCGGCGGCGCTGTATGTTCAAGATGGAGCTGCAAGCGGACATCGTGGATGAGCGCCAGATCGAGGGCCGCGTGAACCGGAAAGGCCAGGAAGAGGGTCCGCGCTATGTCGCGCCCCTGACGGGCTTTGCATCAGATGACCGGCTGGCCTCGCTGTTCAACCGCAAGAACCGCTCGCTATCGGCCTCGACCAACGCAACGCGGGAAAACAGCACAAACATCGATGAAGTCGTTGACCTGTTGAACCCGGTCGGCCGAGAGGTCGTCTATGAATACCTTTTGCGCAACCCGCAGCTGGCAATGGGCCTCGACATCAACGTGGGCAACGAGATCGCGCCGGATGACAGCCTGACGCGGAAGCTGCTCGGACGACTGATCGTGCGTCCGCTTGATGAGCAGACCCGGATTCTGGGCGAGATCGATGTTCAGTATCGGATGAAATCGGAGTTCCTGGACCGGCGCGGCCTCAACCCGAACAAGAACAACCGCCGCGACTGGCGGGGCAGGGTGGTGGACCAGGAGGTTCTGTTGACCGAGAACCGGGCCACCGGCCTTGCTTCGCAGCCGGTCTATCTGACCACCATCGACGCGCCGACCACGGTGGCCCCACTCTCCTATGAGCAGGTGGTCAAGAAGGTGAAGCGGGGCCTGTCCTTCGCGCAATTGCAGGGCGATCTGCCCGAGCTGATGGGCAAGGCGTTTGATGACTATGGCAAGCCGAAGTTCCAGAGCCGCTCATGGCTCAAAGCCGTGGGGCTTCTGGATAGGTCATTCTTCGACTGCGGTGATTCTCGCGACGTGAACAAGATGGCCGAGGAATTGCAGCGGTTCCACGGCATCTATGGGCACAGCAATGTGCTGGCGGGCAAGCTGAAATCCGATGCCGACAAGGCAAAGCTGGAAGTGTTGCGGAATGCGCAGTTCCTGCACAACCTGTCAGAGTCGGTTTCGGTCGGCCGGGCGATCTTTCTGAATGCCGAACTCGTGCCAGATGTGGCGGACACGCGGCTTGCGTCTGTTGCGAGGTCGCCGGACAACGACGCGGAGACCTGGATACCCGCTGTCGTCACATCTTACACCGCTTCCGGCGCTTACCCGCTGAACCCGGACTATCATTCCTTCGAGGTCGCCATTCCCGGCGAAGCGGAGCCGGTGCGCATCAAAGTCGGCAACGTGGCCCGGCATATCCAGTCGATGGGGGGATATGACGACAACTGGCCCACCGCCAAATTCGCCATTCCCAGCGATGATTTCCTGCTGCGGTTCCAATACGGCAATCCGCAGGGCCTCGACGCGATCCAGGACTGGCTTGTGTCGCATCCCGACAATGCTGGGATGTTCAAGCGGGCCACACCGCAGGGCTACGGCGTCGATAAGTCCTTGCCCCAGGTCGTCACCAGACGGCCGGAGCTGGACGAGTTGTTCCGGGGCCTATTTGATCGAACCGTTGCCGGTGAGATCATGGAGCAGAAGACGGTTCTGACGGGCAATATGTTCCGGTCGCTGATTCTCACGCGACAGAAGAACAAGCAGAGCGCGGGCACCAAGATCCTGTTCTCGGACTCGAAGGGGGTCTGGCATCATGGGATTGAGATCGGCGGCGGGCCTAAGAACGAGAAGCTGCGCCGCATCCGGGACAAAGCCCAGGTGACGGCCAGCAGTTCGGCGTCGATCAAGACGCCGTTGCAGATGGACCGGCTGTTCCGCCTGGTCATGGAGCAGGACGGCTCGCAGCCGTTCTATCAGGCGCATCGCTACCTCGATAAACCGCCAAGCCCGCTCTTGCGGGCGAATGAAATCTACGGCGTGGTCGGGGGAGTTCTGATCGAGGACAAAATCCGTGTCGATGGGTTGGCCCCGATCAAGGAAGGCTTGCAGGCCCCGGCCTGCGCCTTCGTCGGCCCGGACGTGTTCTCGGAAAAGCTGCTGGAGAACCGCAACGGCCTCTATCGCGGCCTCAACCGCACTGCTGGCGTGATGCTGCGTCCTCACGCGACGGACGATCACGACAGGGGGCTGATCGGGAGCTATGTGGCCCAGGCCGATCAGGTCAAGAACGCGGTCAGCAGCAGCTACAAGGAGTTGAAGCGGGGAGAGATGTATTACTTCCCGCTTCGAGGAACGGCCTCAGTCATCTTCAACCCGAAGAACGAGACCCTGCAAGCAGAGTTCGCGGACCTCGTTGACCGCGCATCGAACAAGCAGGTGATCCAGCTCGACGGCAAATTCTACACCGCGCCAACCGGCATGGTGGGGATCTCCGTTCCCTGGTCCTATAACCAGGCGGGCGAGATGGATGGAGAGGCCAGAGAGCTTCATGCGCGAATCTCCCAGGCACTGATGCGTCTGGGAGAAACCGCCGAACAGCCGGTGCTGTTCACGGGTGCTATGCGCATGATGGTCGAGCGTCTTGATGCGGCATCGTTTGAATTGCAACGCGAAGCCGAACTCAGTCTTGACGCGAACGCAGAGGTGAAAAATCAGGAGGTTACGCACAGATCGCGTCGAGCCTTTGGCCCTATCGCATGATTTTACCGGACGAATTTAGATTGACCCCGGAAAAAGTTATTGCGTATAGATTTGGGGGAGCTGTGGGGGAATCGTGCTATATCTGGCTGATTCCTAGCCTTCGGCTACCGAGGAAGGTAACGCGAGCGAGAGAGAAAGCCTAGCCTAGAAAAAGGAAAACCCGCGAGGCGCGGGGCCATCGCGGGGGAAATCCGAGGAACTCAGCCAGCTGCTAACTGGTCCAGTCCATTGCTGTTCACCTATGGACCCTAAGGATTTCCCCCAACATTTGCAAGCGAAAAAGCGCTTTTGAGCGACTGGCTTCGTGTTGCCTGGTGGTCCCTGACCTCGCCTGACATATCAGGAGAGCAGTCGATGTATGCCTATGAAAGTTCACAGTTTAACTCAGGGATGCTGGCGCATTACCTGACGACCCAGCTTGCACAGATCGGTAAGGCGTCCGGTCTCGTGCTGCTGTTGATTTCCCGCGTCAACTGGAGACCGGATGCGGATGATTTTGGGCCGCGAGGCACCGTCAACCACCTGACCGTGAGGAAGATGGCCGAGGCGCTGGGCTGCTCTCAGAGCACCGTTCAGGAGCATCTGGCGATCCTGCGCGCGTCCGGGATCATCGAGAGCGAGCCAGTGACGGATAAGAACGGCGCGATCCGCTACTGCCGTCTTTGGTTTGCAGGCTTCGTCTCTTGGCTCAAAGGCCGGGAAGAGAAGCCGACCGACAGCGGCAACGATGCGGACACCACAGCCCCATCCGGGCGCTCGGTAGGGGGGGGGTCCGAAAAACTGGACCCAAATCATAATATAAGAAATCAAAAATTTATTGATCTTGAACAGGTGAAATCAGTTTGGTTTAGCTCGCTCGAAGCCGTCATCCGTGAAGCTGAACCGAAGCTGGCCAATGGTCAGCCCGCTGACAGCCAGATGGTCTTCGAGCGTTTCCGGTCTTTCAATCTCCGAAAGGGCACCTCGCGGATCAGCCTCGCGGCCCTGCGCGGTTTCGCGAAGAGCTTCACCGAGTTTCGCCCGAAGATGGCAGAGCCGTGCCCGACGCGGCCAGTCCCCGCAGCGCCCAGCCCGGCCATAAGCCCGCCGGAGCCAGCTTCGCCGGTCGATGCCAAGCTGAAAAGCGAGCTGAAGGCACGGCAACCAGAGCTATTCGATGCGTGGTTCGCGAATCTGTCTTTCAGCCGGGAAGGCGACAGATTGCGGGTAAAAGCGCCGACAACGTTCATCCGATCCTACGTCAGCGGCCATTACGAGCAGCTGATCCGCGAGGTGGCAGGGCCGGGGACGCGAGTGGTTTTCGCCTAGAGTTCCAGATTGACCATTTCTATCTAAAAACATATTGTTTTTGCATAGGAGGTGCTGGATATGGCTGAACTCGATCACGACCAGGCGATGGTAGGCGGCGCGATTTTGACCTTGGCCGGTGATGAACCGGACGCAGAGGCGGTCGATGACGCCCCTCTGATCCGCGCATGGGTGTTTCATCAGCTGATAGCGAGCGCCCCGACAGTCGAAGCCGTCTTGGACCAAAACTGAAGGAGACCCGCTGTGAACTTGCCCCGCGCGTTTGCGCTTTCTGTCGGCTCGATGCTTATCAGCGCGAGCCTCGCCGTTCCCGCCGCAGCACAAAGCGGTGGCGGTTGCGTTGTCGAACAGGCGGCACAGGCCGCGCTGGATCGGCAGATCAAAAGCATCGAAGCCGCCCAGACCGATGTGTCATCGTTCTTCCAGGGCCAGAATTCCTGCATCAACGGCAACCTGCTGAACATGATCGACTTCAGCCGGTTCATGCAAGACCCGACCGGGCTGATCTCGTCCCTCGGCCAGGACCAGGTGAACCAGCTTCTCAACCAGGCGGTCCAGAAAGCCTGCGACATCGCCAATGAGCAAATCCAGGACGTGACCGGAAACCTCAACACATCGCTCGCGTCCTGGGATTCCGGGCTGGACGAGCAGATCAGGAACATCATTTCCGATGGGCAAGTTCGTCTGCAATAAGGCCGCGCTGGCGCTCGGCCTTGCGCTGGTGGCTTCGCCAGCAGCCGCGCAGGATCGGTTTCATTCAGAGCTCGGCCAACTCGAAGTTGTCTGGCGACAGGTCATCAGCGGTGTTGCGGTCAAGACTTCGCAAACTGCCGCATCCGGCAACCAGGTCGCCAGCACAGCTCTTAAAGCGGCCGAGGCGAATGCGTCGGCTGTCGCGCAGTTTGATGGGCGCTACGGGATCAGCGAGGCGGCGAACAAGTATGTCGTCGGCCGCGATCAGACGAGCGCCGCTTGTGCGCCTGTCGAGTTGCGGCGGATGGCCAGCGCGGCTTCCGACAGGAACAGGCAGATCGGATCGGTCGTCGCGGAGGCGGATCAGGAGTTTCTGGCGAGCAGCGGGGACGCGGCTTCCGTGCAATCGACGCTGAACCGCCGCCGCGCCGAGTTCTATTGCTCGCAGGAAGAGTTCGATGCGGGCTTGTGCTCGGCGCTGGCCGGAGTCGGCTACAACACGGGGCCGAAGGCGGGCGATACCAATGCCAGCGTCTTCATGAACGGCGGTGCATCAGGGGCGGAAGAGGTCGCAACGAGCCTGGACTACATCGACCGGGTGGCACCTTTGCCCACAGTTGTTCGGAAGACGGGAGCCGCAAGCGCCATTTCTCGCATCATCGCGCTCAAGCAGAGCGCCGAGCGAAGCATGGCGCGAGAGATCATCGGCGGATCGGTAATGGAGGGCCTGGAATGATGGGCAAGAAGGTTTTGGCCGCATCAGCGGTCGCGTTGCTGCTCGGGACGGGGGCCTCCTATGCTGCGTCCTGTGCAGGGGTTGAAATGCGGGTGAACTCGCGGACGAGCGAGCTTGAGGGCGACATCCTGCGGCTGATCCAGCAGCACAAGACGACGATGATTCAAACCGAGACCAGGCAGCGCGCCGAGATCATGTCGGCGCTGGCCATCGCAACCAAACAGGCTGCGACGAGCGGAAACCAGGACGCGGCTGTGCGGTTGAAGGCGGAAGAGGCTCATGCGCAAGCGCTTGCCGCCGCGCAAAACCGCCAGGCCGTTCTGGACGCGCAGGAACGGTATGGCGATGCCGGATTCAATGCTTGCGCAATCGTTGCAAAAAGCCAGGCGGTCGCGACCGCCTTTGCCAGCGAAGAAGGCCGGATGGACGCTATCGAGGATCGGATCGTGAACCGGCCCTATGTGGCGCAGGACGGCCGGGCGACTACGGATTGGTTCGAGCTGGTGGGCGATGGTCGTGGCACCTCGGCCGCAACCATCTTCTCCGACAGTTCGACGGATGCCGAGGTCGCCAAATACATCGACTGGCTGATGGGGCCTCCCCAGAGCAGCCAGGGCGGGGCCGGTGGCGCGGTCGGTAACGTGGATCGGATGCAGCGGGATGCGCAGAGGTCGGTTTCGCAATACCTGCTGATGAAGGCGGCTGTCAGCCGGGAAGAGGGCAGCGTGGATCATGCGATCTCGGAACTGTCCGGGACGTGGACCGGGACGGACGGTGGGGCGGATTGGGCCGCGAAGCTGGCGACTTCTCCGCTTCGCGCTGTGCTGCTCGATATGAGCCGGGCGGAGGCGGCAAACCTCGTGGCCGAGGTCCGGGCGCTGGAACATCAGCTGGATCTTGAGCTGGGGTTGGCGTCATTCTCGCTCGCCCGGACAACCAAGATGGTCGAGGCAATGGCAACTGACGGGGGGCAGCGCTGATGAAAAAGGGCTTTATGACGGCCATCCTGGCGACGGGCTTTACCGCTTTGGCGGCACCGGCCTTCGCAGGAGGAAGCGCCTGCTCGGTTTTTGACCCGACCTGGCGAAACCAGCACTCCTCCACACAGACGGCGATCAGGAATGCCGTTGACGATTATTCTGCCGAAGTCGCCACCCAAAACCAGACGACAGCGAACCAAATCCTGTCGGCGCTGCGCGCGCTGACAGCCCAAAGGGCGACGGTCGATAACCAGATCGCCACGACCGACCTGAAAGCGAACGAGGCAAATGCTTCGGCCGTGTCGGCCAACATGGCGCGGCTCGCGGTCGCCAAAGCCTATGAGACCTACGGGGATGCGGGCCAGCCGCCCGATTCCTGCACTGTGGTCGAGAAGCTGGCGGATTTCTCGCAGGCTATCGCGACAACCGATGCGGCGGCGCGCGCCTTCGCGACGGATGAAGGAATCGACACCAGGCCGGGCGGAACGCCGGACGTGGACGAGAGCATCAAGCGGCGGATCGCCCTGGCGAGCACCGAAACGCTGAACGTGCGGAAGTCCCTGCTGGACCCGAACGCAAGCGAAGAGACGGTGCAAGCCTTCATCAACAATCTGACCGGCCTTCCGCTCCAGAAGTTCGCCCTGGGCGAGGGTGGTGTGTCGGGGCAGGCGGGCACGGCCGCGCAGGCACAGCAGAACCTGATGGCAGCGCGGCTGGAAGCCTACCGCTCCCCGGCGCTCTACTCGCTTGGCTATATTCGCAGCGCCAGGATCAACGGGGCTTCGTCCCACACATCAGCAGCGCAAGGGGTCAGGGATCATCTCGACTGGATCGTCGGCCGCTATGGCGGTGGCGCGGAATATGAGCGTTGGGCGGCGGCGATGGTTACGAAATCGGAGCCGGGCATCTTGAAGGAGATCGCGCGCATCCGGTCGCTTTCTATGAGCGTCCGGCAGATGCGCGAGGAATCGACCGAACGCATGACGGTGATCGTCGGCACGATGGTCGCCGGGGAGAGCACTCAATGATGATAGAGCTGCCTGCCCTCGCGCCGTTCGACCCGGATGACGAAGATCTGGGCCTGGTGCTTTCGCCTGCGTCGATGCTGGGTCAGCCCGACGAAATCTATGATGGCGGTGTGCCTGGCTGGAAGCAAAACCCGAGCGAGTTGGGGGCCGGTCTCCTGGCCTTCGTCCGGGCGATGAAGCCGCTGGCCGATGAAACCCCGAAGATTGCCGGAGACGTGTTCCTGGAACGCCTGAAGGCGCAGGGAGTGGACACGTCCGAGGTCAGCATCGTGCCCGCCGCGATCCTGCATGATGCGTCAATCGGTGATGAGGCTGCGAATGGCGAGTGATCTGTCCACCCTTGAAGCCGTTGGCGACGAGACCAGTGGCGTCGTCGCGAAAGGCGCGCAGGCCATCTTGTCGGAGATCACATTCGCCAATGTGCTGCGCGAACTCGACCTGCTGCCAGCGCTCGGCTGGCGGCACCTGGTCCTGAACCTCGTGACCGAGAAAGGTCAGGATCGGATCGATGACGGCGCACGGTGGATTTATGCAGAGCGGCTAGTGGGTAGCGTTGCAGGCGCGGAGCCGCAGGAATTGATCCTTGTTGCCTATGGCTCATATCGGGCGCTCAAGGATCATCGTGTGGAACCGCGCATCGATGGCTGTGCTGCGCTGGAAGGCGGCAGCATCGAGCTGGTGAAGGCCGTTCGCTTCCTGGACGGCAATGTCGCGGCTCCGGCCGTGATGGAGAATTTCGAGTTCACGTCGAAGCTGCGCCATGCCCGGAGCCAGATCGGAAACCCCGTGATCTATCGGAAATCGCGCAAACCCAATGAAAAGGAGGCAGCGGCATGAGCATCAAGCGGTGGTTTGACTTGCAGGACCAGGGTGCAAAGCTCGACCGCAGGGTCGGGGCTAACGGCTCCGGCTACCTGGAGCTTTCGTTCCAAGATGAAGCGGCGATGGATGAGCGCCTGGTGGGCGCGCGGGTCGAGGCGGTCGCGCAGGCGGGATGGGTGAAGCCGGAAGATCGTCCGGCGATCCGAAACTATGGCGACTTCCGAGATTTTACGGAGATCGCGCGGGCGCTGTCGGTCGTTTTCGATGATGAGACGGTGGATCGCGCCATCGCATCGCGCGAGGCCCTTCGCCAGGGCGAAGTGCTCGAAGGCGTGGACCGGCCGATCTATGTCGGCAAAGAGCACATTGACCAGTCTCTCAAATTCCTGCCGGACACGATCCGGTCTCGCGCCATCGAGATGATCGAGAAGGCCCGAGAGCGGCAGCTGACATTCCGCGGTGCAAGCCTAGGCGCAACCGGGGGCAAGCTGTGGGATCTGGCAGAGCGTGTGAGCGAGAGCACGTCCGTTGGGCTGTCCACCAGCATCGCGAAACTGGCATCGGCTCGCTACGACGATGAAACCTTGGAGCAGATCGAGAAACTGGCTTCGATCCCGACCGATGCGGCCCGGAACCAGCTGGACGATATTCTGCGCCGCATCGATGTCGAAGAGTATCTTCTGCGCGAAGTGCGTAAAGAGGCCATCGCGCTCGGCCGTGACCGGGATCAGGTCGAGGCGAGCGCAGCTGCTGAATATGTGATGGCCCAGCCCGACGCGCGGGATCTCGTGCTGGACCTCGATCCTGCGCAGGCGGCGGCTGCGCCGCTGTCGGAAGGATTTCGGCGCGATGTCCATGGCTTCAAGTTCGAGGTCTCGGCCGACACCACGACGCTGGCCGCGCGGGAATACCAGGCCCGCTTGAGCAAGGCGGTCGAGTTCATTGCCGACACCTTCGGCATGGAGCCGTCTGAGGTCTTCGAGCAGAACACGCGCATTCGCGTGGTGCAGGGCTTGGTGGACCGCCACAAACGAGGGCATCAGATTCAGGCCACCCGAAGCGGAAAGGATTTCGAGGGCGAGGATTTTGTGGATGCCTCGGGAGCCATTGTGTTCTCGCAGGCCACCCTGGGCACGGCCTTGCATGAGATGTGCCACGGACTTTCCCGCCGCCTGGGCGACGATCCCGTGAAATACGACGAGATCATCCATGGTTCCGGCCTGATGGAGGCGTTTGATGGGATGCTGGCGGAAGCTCGGATGAACATCGGCTATTTCGCCGAGCAGCCGGATTACGTCGAATATCTGCGCGATCCAGAGGAAGTGTTTGCACGGGTGCTTGAGAACGCATTGCGGACCCGGTGCATCGAACAGCACGGAACGCTTGCACCTCTCGGGGGCCATGCCATTTCCGGCCATCACGAGAACTATGCACCGCTCGATCCGCAGATCATGGAGCGGACGATCCAGGTTGTTCGCAACTACGGTGCATCCCGTGGGGTGATGACAGAACTCGGCCTGGAGAACCCCGAGGAAGCACCCGTGCAGCGCCAGACGGTAAGCCGCAACACCACCATGCGAGGGCGATAACGGTCGATGGAACCCGATAGCTTCTCTGATCTGTATTCGGTTGCGGACAGTGATTATGCGCTAAGCGCCTTGGAGAAGATCTTCGGGGGCATCGTGCCCTATGTCTCTGGGCAGGATGACGCCTACAACAATATCGGCACATTCCTGACGCCCTTTATCGGCACGATGAACATCGTCATACTGTGCCTGGCCGTTCTCGTCGGGGCCTATACCTTCTTGTCGCTGGTGGCTGACACGGCTGCTGATGGCGAGGTGCTCGGCCGGTCGGCCGACACGAAGAACACATTCCTGCGGACCGGGGCTGCGGCGCTGCTCTTCCTGCCCGTCTCGGGTGGCTTCTCTGTCGTTCAACTGCTTGCATTCGGTGTGGCAGTTGGAGGCAGCGGCATCGCGAACGAAGCCTGGAACAGGTATTCGCGAGAGACGCTGGACGGCACGGCCTATACCGCGCCCGCAACCAACCTGTCGAACGGCGATTGGGCGATGCGCGGCCAACTGGCGGATGCGGCCTACACGATGGTCCTGGGGCGCCTGTGCGAGAAGCACATGGACCGTTTGGCTGGTATCTACAATGTCAACGCACAGACCACCCGCATGTCGGTGCCTACGACCTCAACCGAGGATGCGAGTTCCGGTCTGCTCTGGGATACCAATGCTTCAGAGACGAAGAGCTACGAGTGGTTTTACCAGACCGGCACCGGCGCGGATGCCAGCAATGACATCTGCGGCTCGGTCACTTATTCGATCACCTACAACACGGCTGCGCATGACGAGGATCAGCCGGGGTCCGTGACCTCGCTTTATTCTTTCGCGGACAACCTGAAAACCCTTGCCCAGAACCAAGTCTACAACAGCGTGGTGAACACCATGAACTCGGTCGTGCAGCCTCGCGCTGCCGCGCTGGCAGACAGGATCTATTCCGGCGAAGCGGGGGCAACGACCGGAAGCCTGCGGAACGATGCCGTGGTGCAGGCCGAGATCAAGGCGATAGCCAATGAGGCCGCTTTGAGGATCTACAATAGCCGCTCGGGCCTTGCGGCCGACACGTCAGCGATGCAGCAGATACAAGAAGACATGATCGCGTCGGTGACGGAAAATGGCTGGGTGATGGCGCCGGTCTGGCAGCGAATGATGGCGCAGCTCTATGTCAGCGTCCGTGAGCTTCAGACGAACCTGGACCTGCGGATTGATCGCAACGAGCGGATCGGGAAGATCTTCGGCACTAGCACCTTTGGCTGGTGGGGGTCCGACAACGAGGTCAGCCGCGCGAGCTTCGCGCCGGTCGAACGCGACATGGATTATCTGCGAAGCCACCTGCAATTCGTGCTGTTCAAGATGAAGCAGCCCGATACGGATAGCAGCAACACCAACCCGCTGGGCGATGATGCGGGCGCGGAAATGGGCGGGCAGTCGCTGCGCGGGTTCTATAACTTCTTCATCAATCACATGGGACCGAGTGCGACCGGGGGTTCAGCCTTCAAAGACCCGTTCATGGAATACACCGATGTCGGGACAAACCTCTTCTGGATCGGGACACCGCTTGTCGCGGGCAGCTCCCTTGCTGAAGGTGCAGCTGGAGTCGTGGGCGCGGATAAGCTCGTGGGGGTCATCACCGGGCCGGTGAAGGCGCTGGGCTATTTCATCCTTGCGATGGCGGTGGCTTATATGCTGCTGATCCCAACGATCCCGATGCTTTATTTCCTGTCGGGCGTCGTCAGCTGGGCGATGCTGGTGATCGAGGCGGTCTTCGCATTGCCTCTTGCGCTTCTGATGTGGTTGGTTCCCGCGCGAGAACCGTCGATGATCGGGCCATGGAATAAGGTCATGGTAACGCTCTGCGGGCTGCTGTTGCGCCCGTTCCTGATGATCGCGGGTTTGATCGCCTGCATCCTGATGCTCTGGATCGGTAACGAACTCCTGGCCGTGTTCTTCCGCAACATGCTCATGGCCATGACGCCGAACTGGACAATTTCGGCAGTCGCCATGATCTGCGGCCTCGTCGGGCTTTACTGCTACGCCACCGTCCTGCTGGCGCTGCACTGTTCGTCTCTCATCAACCTGTTCGGGGATGCCGTGATGGGCTGGATTGGCGGTATCGCTTCGCCGCTGAACAGGGAAACGATGGGTGAAAACCTCGCCGGGACCGCTCGCGCCGCCGCGCCTGTGCCGGGGCTGCACGGAGCACGGGCCGGACTTGAGAACATAGGGGATGGATTTAAGCAGGGTCGTCAGCTGCGGATCGACAGTAAGGAGCGGAAAAACCAGGCCCGCTTGGGGAGTGGAAACTGATGGCACAAGGCAAGTCGAACTATAAGGGCGTCTCAAAGAGAGACGAGGTGAAGCTAGACAACCGGCGCGTGGATACGCGCCGGTTGGGCCAGAAGCTCGCTGACGAGGCAAATACCCCGAGCGGGACGCTGACCATCTTTATCGCGCTGACGATGGCCTGCGCCGCGCTCTCTTGGGTGCCATTCGTTCCCGAGCTGATCTTCTTGGGCGCTGTGCTCTTTTACCGGAAGCACTACCGCTACAAACACAAGATTTGGTCGGCTCCGGCCCGCGTCCCGCTTTACGTCAGCAAGCTGTCAGGGCGGGACTATCTGGACGAGATGTCGAATGCGCCGGGCGAGGGCGACATCTATATGGGGTTCTGCCTGGAAACGAACCGAGAGGTCTGGGCCTCCCTGAACGACGCAAGGACGCATCGTCTTGTGTCGGGAACCACGGGTTCGGGAAAGACGGAAGAGCTGCTGGCTGAAACCTGCAATGCCCTGGTCCATGACTCCGGCGTCATGATGATCGATGGCAAGGGTGAGATGAAAGGCTCACTCAAAGGCGTCATTTCGCTCGCGCGGCTGTTCTGGAGGGACGAGGACGTTTACAGCCTCAACTATGTGATGGGTGGCCTCGATTCGCAGTTGTTCCGGCACGAGAAGCGGTCCAATACCTTTAATCCCCTGCAAAACATGGGATCGAGCCAGATGACCGAGATCCTGATCTCGTTGCTGGCCGCGCCGGGGTCGGACCCGATGTGGAACGACCGGGCTATCGCTCTTCTGCAGGGCTTGATCCCACCGCTGAACTATCTGAGCGGCCGGGGCTATATCATCCTGAATGCAGAGATGATGTCGCGATTCCTGCCGCTGAACGCGGTCGAAGATCTCTATCACCATTGCGCCTTCATCGATCACAACGGCACGAAGGTTGTCTTGCCGCAGGAAGAGCAGGACTTTCTGCGGCAAGAATATCTCGGGGGTTTGAGGATCTACCTTGAGAACATCCCCGGCTACACGGGCGGGCCTCCGCAGCCCTTCATGGGGCGCGGCAACGGCCCACCGCCTCCGGCAGACGAAGCCCGCGCCGAAGTGGTCAAACAGCACGGCTTTCTGACCATGCAGGTAGTCAAGCCGATCACAGACCTGTCGTTCAACTACGGGCACATCTACAACACGACCATCGGGGAGATCGACTTCCTCGACATGGCCCGTAATCGGCGGCTTCTGGTTGGCCTGCTGCCCGCGCTTGAGCGCAGCAAGCAGAACATGCAGCCTTTGGGTAAGATGGCAGTCGCAGCGATCAAAAACACACTGGCCACCGGCCTGGCCGGGCCGGTGAGCGGCGAGTGGCGGCAGGTAATGGCCGATCAGGAAGTGGCGCGCGGCCCCGCGCCCTATTTCATCCTCTGCGACGAATACGGCTATTTCGTCGTGGAAGGCTTTGCCGTCGCACCAGCCCAGGCTCGATCGCTTGGCTACTCGATTACTTTTGGGGTGCAGAACATCGATAACCTGATGGAAGCATCGGAGAACGAGGGGAACGCCACGCAGGAGAACACTAACATCGCCCTTGTCGGCCGGATCACGGGCGGCGCGGAGAGCAAGACCTACAAGTTTGCTGAGAGCCGGGCGGGGCAAGCGTATGTGCAGATGATCGAGAACGTGGAAATGCGCCAGACGAGCTTTGGCGCTACTCGGCTTGATGAAACATCCAGTCGTCTGCAAACGGTGTCGCGGTTGAGTTATGACGACATGAACGCGCAAAAGGACGGCAAGTTCACGTTCATCCTGGGCACACCGATCTTCTCGCGCAGGGGCAAGAAGGTCATCACGGAGCAATCGGTCAAGGTTGTCCGTATGCTCTCCCTCTACTGCGGCGGGGTTTATAACCCCGATTACGTCAGCCCGGTGAACTCGGCCTATGTGCTGCCTCTTGCGCCGGACGAGCAGGCCCGGATGCGGGCCGAGCTGCAACTGTCGGGCAATCCCGATATGGCACTGAAGATCAGCAACACGGCCCAATCCATCCTTGAAGGGCAAGTGGGGCGAATGGCCTATGGCATCGAGACTGAAGGCGGCAAACGGTCGATGGGGCCGGATGACTGCTTGTCCTATCTGAGCTACCGGGCAAGGGAACGGCAACTGAAGCTGGGCGCTTTGCCCGAGGAAGACGGCAGGAAGCTGTTCGATGGCTATTGGCATCTGGTCTCCCGTCTGGAGCAGGGCGAGAAGGAATCGGAGACGGTCAGGGCGGTGCAGGGATACCTGGCGTCGAAAGTCTCGGAGCCGAGCTATCGTGCCATGCTCAATGACGTTGTGGTCGATCTGGGGCGGATGCGTTCGGCCAGGCTGCGGGAGCGAGAGGTAAGACCAGGCGGAACCTTTGACGAGGTGGGCACCGAGGTCGAGAAGGCCGCAGAGACGGTCGAGATCAAGCGGGTCCGTCGCGAGAGGTCATCCGCATCTGCGATGTAGCTTGAAAAAACGGGCCATACGAACTATATTTAGATTGAACTTGTCAAGAGGGGGCTACGATGAAAGTGGTTCGGAAAGTGATGGGTGCCATCGACACGGTGCTCGATGTCATCTTCATGGTCGGTGTCCGGCCCGCCCCGAAGGCGGACTGGCCCACTAAGGATGCTGCTGTCGGCACTTCTGTCGGCCCCGATACGGGCCTCTATGGGAAGGGCTTCCTCTACATGACGCACGAGGAACGCGGCAAGACGCTCCAGGCGGATCACGAAGATCGCCGTCGCCGCGAGCAGTTTGGCTGGTAGCCGACACGACAATTAACGCCCATAGAATGGCATAGAGAAGAGCCGGTAGAACCGGCTCTTTTTTTGTGCCGCAGGCGTAGTTCGATCCCGAAAACGGGTTCCTTGATGGACCGGAAACAAAAACGCCGCCGAGCGGAATCGGCGGCGTTGCCTGTTGTCGGATGGGGCTTTGTTCGGGTGTCGCTGGGGACTTTAAGAGAACTCGTGGCGCAGCCAGTCGCCCAGAGGGGCTTTGGCCTCGTAGAGCCTCCGGTGGACGATTTGCCAGACCCGATACCGGAAGATGATGGCGTTGGTCAGGATCATCGCCGCGATCAGCATGGCACCGATCAGGGTGAACAGATAGCCCGTCATGAAGTAGTAGAGGAAGCCGAGGCCAGCGGCGCAAGCTGCCGCGATCAGAAAGCGGCGCTCCCCGATGCGCAGGCTGTCGATGGTCGCGGTGACGGCTTCGAGCTTCATCTCGATGTTTTCGATATAGTCGCAGTGGTTGCAGCCGAGCACATAGGTCATGTCACCGCCTTCGTGGTTGACAGCCTCAAGCAGGGACACGCTGCGCGGGGTTTGACAGGCCGGGCAGGTGCTCGATCTCCGCTTCTTCAGCGCCGATAGAGCGAAGCTGAAGCTGCTGCCTGCGTCGTTCCAGGACATCCTCTCTTTCGGGATGCGCTTGCGCGGGTCGAGATCCTTCAGCTTCCGCCAAGGGAACAGCGCACCAGCGAGGGCAGCTTTTCGCGATCTTCTGGAGCGGTCATCATCCTCGGCCATCCTGGAATCCTTATTGAAGCTCGATGTGGACCTGGTTGGGAGTGACCTCGGCCGGAAGTCCACCGGCTGAGACCAGGCCAGCCAGGATGTCGCGAATCCCGCCAAGGGACGTGAACATCGATGCGGGGCGGTGGGTTTCCTCATCCTCATCCCCTACACGGGTGCTGAGGGTCATTCCGGTGATGTCCAGCGTGAGCCGATATTTGGGCAGGGTTTGCCCAAGGTCGATCTCGGCCACGGCCGAGAATGTGTCGTCTTGGCGAAGACCGGCATCAACGGCCTCGACCAGCTCCGCGAGGTAGTCGGGGAGCGGGCGCTCGAAGCCGTAGCCCTGGCGGTATCCGTATTCACCGCAATAGGCGCTGGCCGTTTTTTTCATGGCACTCATGGCTTTTTCCTTTCTCTATCTAAATACATATTATAATTTGATGGAGATTTCCAGAACTCTCCGCAGGAGAACACGTTGAAACTGACCGCCAGACACATCGCCCTCGCTGCGCTTCTCGGTGTGTTGTCGCAGCCTGCGTTCGCCCAGGTGAACGCCCCGGAGAAGACTACCCTAGACCTTGACGGGAAGCTGCCCCCCGAGCAGCTGCAAGAGTGGGAGGGCGGCAAGCGTGTGCTCTTCTGGTCGGTGCCGGACGAAGCCTGGCTCGAAATCTTCCACGCTGGAAATCTGACCGGCCTGGTGGAAGACGACCATTCCTATTTCAAGCGCATCGTCGCGGATGGGCGACAATGGCAATGGCGCAATGAGGGTTTCGTGCCGCTCGTTGCGGAGATCGCGGTCGCAGCCGGGCCGACGAGCGACGAGGATTTCGAGGCGGCGCTGTCGATCTTCGAGGCAGACCTTGCCGAGACACCCGCCAACAGTGCCGGTAACATGACCTTCCTGCACCGCCTGGAGACGGGTGAGACCGTCAAGGCCGTGCAGCTGGCAACGACAACCATCTGTGCCGCAGGCGGGTCGGAATGCCCCCTGGTGGTCGTTAGGCCCGGCCGCGAGCCGCAAGCCTATTTCTTCAGTCTCGACAGCGCTTGGGGCTTCTTCGAGACGGATGGCAGGCTCTTCCTGGAATATCAGCGCCCAACGGGCGTGATGCAGATCGATCTGGATACCGGCAAAGAAACCGAACTGGAGATGATCCAGCCGAAGGCGGCGCAATCTCCCCCCAACCACCCTCGGCATGTGGAGTAGTAGGATGCGCCGCAATCTGTCCGTTCTCGCCCTTTCCTTCGCGCTTTCCGTGGCAGCTCTGCCGGGAAGCGCCCAATCCATTTCCGGGGGGTTCGATTTTCCAGCCTACCGCACAGCGGTCATGGGGCCGGAATCGGGGCGGCGATACCACATCCTGAACTATGTGACCGGCAAGGCCGCAGGCGCTTATCAGTTCATGCCGCAGACGCTGGCCGATCTGGGCTATGTCGCAAGCGCGAATGGTTCCTGGGAATGGGACAGCGTGACCTTCACGGCGAAGTCGCAGGCCATGGGCGTCAGCACCATCGAAGACTTCCTGACGACCGATGCGGGGCACAGACTTCAGGACCAGGCGTTTGACGAATTTACGGTGAAGAACTGGCGCAGCTTGAGCGCCACGACGAAGGGCTATGTCGGCAAGACGGTTAACGGTGTTCTGGTGACGGAAGGCGGCTTGCTGTCCGGCGCGCACTTCCTCGGCGCTGGCGGCATGAACAATTTCGTTCGGGCAGGATTTACTGGCGAGAACCTAAGCAACCTCGACACCATTCTGCGGCAGAACTTCCCGTCCGAGCAGACGCTGGAGCGGCTTGATCGCTATGTCATGGGCCGGATCGCAAGCGGCGCTGCATCCCACGGGGGGATTGCTGGTGCGTCGGGCTATGGCGGCAGCGCCACGGCTGGATCAGGCAGCAACTACACGACTGAACAGGTCGCGGAAGCAGCGGCAGGCGAAGCCCAGACCGTTTCCGGCGTTTGTTTGTCTAGGCTCATGTCCACGTCCGGTCAGCGCGTGTCGTCGCCCTATGGCGTCGATAGAACCGGCCGGGCCTCGAAGGGCTGGCATCAGGGCCTCGACTTGGTGAACAGCGTGGGACGCGGCGATCCGATCTATGCGGGAGTGAATGGCAGGGTCATCACGGCCGGGTCCGGGAGCGGCGGGAACCGTGTCGTCATCGAGACGAGCGACGGATCGCAACGCTTCATCTTCATGCACCTGGACTCGGTTCACCGCGATGTGCGGGGCACCGGGGCAACGGTCACGCCGGAGACGCAGATTGGCACCATGGGGGATACGGGATCGCCCGGCGCGGTCCATCTTCACATTGGCGCGGTGATCCAGGGCGACAAGCTCCAGGGGGTGGGGATGGAATCGCGCATCTGGGAATCTCCGAATGGCTGGACCGGATCGAAGAGTGCTAGTCCCCTGACCGCCGATCAGGTCGCCTCGGCGCTGCCGAGCAGTTTCTATTTCATTAACCCAGAACCGTTCCTGCCGAACCGGGTGAATTTCCCGGCCGAGCTGGCGGCGTCTTACGCCAGCCAGGGGATTTCGCGACCCGATGGCTTGACGCTGCCGAACAACTGCACAGTGGGCGATCTGACCAGCCAGCCGATGGCAAGCAGCGGTGGAGGGGTATCGGCCGCGGAACTCGGGTCCGATCCAATCGGGCATCTGGCAGATGTCGGATACGCGGCCGACATGGCCATGGGCGAGTTTCGTGACGCGGTGCTCGATCTGACGAAGATCGCGGCCGACGATTTCACGCGGTCGCATCTTTACGCCTCGGATCGCAGGAGACCGATGGCTGCATGGGCAACACTGGTGTCAGAGACCACAGGAGGACAAACCAGATGAAAACGGCAAAAGCGAAAGCGGCAACAGGGGTTCTGGTGCCGACCATGGGCATAGCGTCGGCTTCCATGCTGGCGCTGGCGGCTGTGATCGCGTTGCTGCCTGGCTTGGCGTTGGCGCAGGAGCCTGCCGAAGAATATCCGCAAGGCTGGGACTGGAACAACGTATCGACGCAGGCGTGGCCGAGCTGTGACCAGAAGTGCCTGCTGGACACCATCAATGCGGCCCGCACGGTCGTCATGTTCCACACCAAAGGGGAGCTTCGCCAGGACGAGGCCGAAGCGCTGGTTGAAGCCATCCGCCGTGGTGCCCGCGTGGAAATCTATGTCGGCAAGGCGAACAACCTCTCCGACGAGGTGATCTGGATGGCCGACGACATCTACCAGAAGTGGGCGGCGACAGCCGACGATTCCGAGACCTGGATGATTGGCATGGGCGGGTGCGTCATGGGGAAATCCGATCACCCATCCTTCGTCGTGACCGATCCCTTCGCGTGGAACGCGAATGAGGCCCCGGCTCTGGTTGTGGGCGGCAAGAAAACAAACAAGCGCGACGTTGCAGCCGCGGCGTCGGTGGTGGTTGAGACAGAGGACTTTATTCAATGCAAGCTAAGAAATTGATCGCAGCTGTCGCATTCGGCAGCATGGTTTTCGCGGGCGCAGTCCATGCCCAGGGGCCGGAGTTGAAGCCGGTCGATCCAAAAGCGGTGGACGTGGACGAATATGTGCCCAACCAGTATCTCGATCCCAATCTGCTCGCCATCCAGGTGAGGCGGGCAGAGGATCGCATTCTCGCGCTCGAACAGACCAATGAACGCCTCATCAAGGGCTACAACGATCTGGCGGCGAAGTATAACGCGCTGCGCGAGTATCTGGATGCTGGCGCAGGGCAGCAGCAGTAAGCGGGGGCGGCGACATGGAGATCCCGAGCCTCGATAGCGCGCTGGTCAGCCTGACCAATGTTTTTCCCTACTACCTGGAGTTCATCCTGGCGCTGATGGCGTTGGGCGGCTTGCTCTCTGTCGCATCCGGCCTGGTCATGGGCTACCGCCAGGTGAGCGCCGGGAGCCGGGGGCAGACCTATGGCGAGGGCACACCCACTCCATGGAAGGCACTGCTGCTGATCGCCTTGGGCGGCGCTATGTCCGTTCCGCTGGTAATTATGTGGGACGCGGCTGGAACCTTCGTTCTTGGCGGGACCGAGACCTATAACATCCTCTCTTATCTGCCGCCTCCGAATACCAGCCCATGGTGTGATCGGGTGAAGGCTGCGGTCATTCTGTTTTTCATGTGTATGGGCATTACGGGGGTCGGCTGGTCAACGATCCTTGTCAGAGAACGCATCCTGCATGGGCGGCAGGGCGGTGCTCTTAAAGCCATCGTCTTTTTCCTCGGGGGATTGACGTGCTTTTTCATTCTGGATGCAGCTGAGCTGGTGTCGAACAGCATCGGCCTCAACATCTCTCTCGACAATGTATGCACGATCCTGGGGACCGGGGATGAACCGTAAGCTCCAGTTGATGCTGATCGCCGGCGCAATAGCTGCTGGCGCGACCGTTCCGGCGCTGGCCGCGCCGGATTTGGCATTCGCCGTAGAGACAGCGGCCCAGGCCGAGGGGCGGATTGCCTCACAGGCAGAGCGTGGGGCCGCAGAGCGCCGTGCCGTGGATCTGGTGGCCTCTCTGGGCGCGGATGCGCTCAGGGCGCTCCAGCAGCGGCCACAGGGCCGCGTTGACGCAATGGCGGCGCTGGTAGAGCGCTACGTCGATTTGGGCTTCGTGCTGCGCTCCAGCCTACCACGCGAGCTTCTCGCAGCGCTCGATGACCGCGAGAGAGTGGCAGTTGCGCGAGCCTATCAGTCGTTTGCGGCCGAGGACTATGCGCGGACCTTTGACAGCTACAAGGGCGAGCAGATCGACGTTGTGAGCGTCAGCACCATTGGCCCTGGCGTGGTCCGTGTCGGCACACGGCTGCGCAGCCCAGAGATCGAGGGCGGGCTGTCGATAGACTGGATCGTCGCCGGGCTGGATACTCGCCGCGCAGGACTGCGCGATCTCATCATCGAAGGATCTTCGACCCTTGCTGGCCAGCAGCAGATGATTTCGGCGCTATGGAGCGAAGTCGATAAGGACAAGGCCGCTTTCCTCCAGCGGATTACGTCACCCGATCCGTGGGGAGATGGCGAATGAACAGGATCGTTCACCGGATGCACTGGTGGTTTTTCGTGGACAAACTAGTGCCCTGGCTGTTCGCCGCTGCCGCATTTTTGGTGCTGCTGGCCATCAGCGGCCTGGTTCCCAGCAGCCTTCCCCTATCGCGGGTTTCGGTGCCCCATGATCTATTCGACCGAGTGCGCTTCTATTTCGGTGCAGCCATCGCCGCAGGAGCGGTGATCTCGATTCTGATCGCGGTTGTGCAGTGGTCTTGCACCACGCTGACAATCGAGGGTGGCTATGTCGTCTATGCTAAGGGTGTTTTGAGCCGGACGGTGGCGAAGGTGCCGGTCCAGGAAATCGCCAGCATCGATCTACAGCAGACGCTCTTCCAGCGCATCCTGAATACCGGCAACTTGGTGATCGATATGCGCGGGGCATCTTTACTGCGGATGAACCTACTCGATGATCCTGTCGGGATTCAAAACACGGTCCTGGAAATGCGTCAGGGTGGGCGGGAGGACTTGCGTTGACATCGCCAATCCACCAGCGGCCCTCCCCCGAGGACAGTTATTTAGCTTCAGCTGGCATCGTGCAGCGCCAGTGACTGCATGAGTTGCGTGTTGGTCATCTGATCGATGTCTTGGTCTGCCATTGCGAGATCTTCATCGTTCGGCTCGATGCGTTCAGCCGCACTCGCGTAGCGCATCGCCTTCTCTCTGCGCAGTGCCGCGTAAAGGTAGGTGAAAGGCATCATCTCTGGTCTCCAAGCGAGAGGGTCGTGGTCAGTAATTGTCGGTCGCGATTTCGAGTCCGAATAGAGGACCAGACGGTGGATAGCATTGATGCGCGGCTGCGCATAGTTGGAGTGCCCAGCGCACTCCTATGCGGCCTTTCACCTCCGCTTTGCGTCTCTTGCCGCTTTCAGTTCGATCAGCTCGTTGTAGCGAGCCTGGATCGAGGCGGGATCGATATAGCTGGCCTTGAAGGCGTAGAGGATGGAAATTTTCTGCCGGACACCAGCTAGGAGCGCGGCCTCCCCCTCCGTTAGCGGGCGGGTGGGCCAACCTTTCACATAGAGCATGTCCTTCGTTATGGTCGCCTCGATGCTGGAGCGGATGGCCGCGATCTCCTTGGCGCGGGTCAGCCGGTCGCGCAGATCGGCATCGAGCAGATCGGGTGCAATGTCTCCCAGCCAGCGTCCACCCTGGAAGGCAAAGCCGCTATCAGCCTCAAGCGCGACCATGCATCGGTAGAGCGGCGCGGCCTCCGGCTGGCGCGCGGCCGCTGCAAGGTCGGGCAGGCTGGACATGATGCAGAAGCGGCAGCTCACGCGAGACATGCCGAAGCAGCGGTAAGCAGGGTGGCAGGCCATGGCGCTCGCGTCGATTGCCGCAAAAACTTCCTGTTCAGTCCATTCCAAGATGGGGTGCCAATCGATCAGGTTGCCGGTTTTCGCATGGCTATAGATCGTGGCCTTCGCTCGTGCTGCGCTCTCCTGGCGGCGAATGCCGGTGACGTTCACCACACGCTGACCGGGGTATCTGCGGCGCAGTTCGGCGGCGATGACATGTGTTTTCAGCTCACTCGTGCAGAAGCGCATTTTTGGTGTTGACCAGCAAGGGACCAGCGTGACCGTCAGCAGGTTGCAATACCTGTAGATGCTGGACTGCCATCGCGCCTCCCAGCGATCCATCAGATCGCCCGCCTGCCTGCGGACGATGACCAGCTCGATACCGAAGTGCCGGGCCATGTCCTTGCACACGAGGATGGAATCATCCCACTCGACAACGCCCAGGTCAGAATGAACCAGAATGCGCGGGCCTCGATGCCCGAGGCGGTCGAGGTGCTGGATGGTGGCAATAGCGGCGGCTTGGCTGTCTTTGCCGCCCGACACGCCGATGGCTACAGGCGGATTTGAGATAAGGATCTGGTCAAGCTCTGACGCGCTGGCCGCGCCGGGGATGGTGATGCACATTTCGGATTCCTCTTGTGGGGCGCAGAGCGCCTGAGTGGCGGGATGGATAAGGGAGCTATGCGCTCCCCTCTCCCACCGGCTTCCAGGCTGCGAGGCGCTGTCTGAGGCTTCCCAGCGCGGCTTCGGTGTTTCTGATTTCGCTTTCGAGGCCGAACTTGTAGGACAGCAGGGTGTTGGCCCAACCTGCGTCCTGTTTGGTGATCTTTTTCAGCGGTTGGCCGCGACGGCCGGGGAGCGTCAAGCTGGTGATCGTGTCGCTGTCGCCCAGCGCGGCGCTTGCCCTGGACAGTTGGTCTTCGCAGACGGTTATGATATAGCGCAGCCCTTCGTCAGACACTTCCAGCGGCCGGAAGCGGATGCCAGGGCAACTGGCGGTCTGGTAGCCGTCGCCAGGACGCTGATAGCCGTGATGGGCCATGGTGCCACCGGGCATGACTGCAATCGCGCGGAAACAGCAGGCGCAGGTTTTCACGATCTTGTTCTTGTTCGGGTTGACCGGCTTGGCCGGTTCGGATCGGGGAGCGCGACCCTTGACCACTTTGTCTTTGAGGGAGGCTACGGCCTCGGCCAGAGGCAAGGCTTCATCGACATAGGCTTTCATCGCCTCGACGGCCGGGCCGGTGGCGGTGGTTTTGGCGAGTTTGCGCGCTGTAGCCAGGACATCATGCAGGCTCATAATCATGATGGAGTCCTGGAGCTTGCGGACAGCCTCGGGCTGGTCCTGGAAGCGCCCGGCGTAAAAGAAGGGTTCGGAGACCTCGTTTTTCCATGCTTGGTCCGCTGCGCGGCCCAGCGCTTCCTTTGCGGCCTTATAATCGACATTGCGGATCGTCCCGGTTTCGACACCGCTTGCGATGGCTCGGACGGCCTGGTCAAAGCGCTCGATGCGGCTGATGGCTTGCCGCAGGAGCGGGAAGTTCTCGGGAGCGATGGAGCTGGCGGTCATCGGGATTTCCTTTCTCGCTGGGGCGGGTGCCGCCATGGGCATATTGTAAAAGTGCCAAATGCAAACATTGGCATATGCGCATAGATAGCCGAGATGTGTGGAGAAGTAAATATAAAAATGACCATAGCGGGCAAAGTAAATATGCAACACTAGCTGTTGCCGGGGTAAAGAGCC
>RRZU010520894.1_pt1 | contig 69478 bp, 64 predicted proteins | sample 2165561 | NCBI WGS metagenome assembly RRZU01 (sample SAMN10456909, study PRJNA506462) | wastewater metagenome | isolation source: wastewater sludge | place: USA: Moscow, Idaho
AGCGTCTGCCTTACAAGCAGAATGTCGGCGGTTCGACTCCGTCATCACCCACCATTTTTGTGCGGAGTGGTAGTTCAGTTGGTTAGAATACCGGCCTGTCACGCCGGGGGTCGCGGGTTCGAGCCCCGTCCACTCCGCCAATCCTTATAAAAAGCACCGATTTATCGGTGCTTTTTTGCATGTCGAAGTAACGGACGGAAGGAAATACAAACCATTAGAGATTACATTAAAAAAAGTAGTTCTGCTTTGTAAAAAAATATCAAAATACGTTATACTGCACGAATCTTTGCGATTTAAGCGTTTGTGCTTTAAGCAAAGCAATTACAAATGTTTATGAATTATTTTGTAGAGGAGGGATGATGAATCCTAATCAAGAAGAGCATTTAACCACACCAACGGAAGGGATTGATGCGCTTGCGCCTCACGGCGTGATACGCGGCCTGGTGATTATGGCGGTTGCAGCCATTGTTTCGCTGCTGGCGTACAATGTGCTGCCTTACGAAGAAAATGCCAATAAAGGCATTGCCTTTGTGTTGTTTGTGGGCATTCTCTGGTTAACCGAAGCGGTTCATATCACCTTGACGGCGTTGATGATTCCGCTGTTGGCCGTGGCGTTGAAAATGCCGGATACCAACATGACCAAAGCATTGGCCGGGTTTGCCAATCCGATTATTTTTCTGTTTTTGGGTGGCTTTGCTTTGGCAACTGCGCTGCATGTGCAGAAAATCGACCGTAAAATTGCTAACGGCATCATTAAGGCTGCCGGATCGAATATGTTTACCGCTGTTATCGCTTTAGCAGCAGTAACAGCGTTTTTATCCATGTGGATTTCCAATACGGCCACGGCGGTGATGATGTTGCCGCTGGCATTGGGAATGATGGATTCGCTGGATAAAGACGACAAACGCACCCGCGCGTTTATTATGCTGGTGATTGCTTATTCGGCTAATATAGGCGGCATGGGCACGCTGGTTGGTTCACCGCCGAACGCGATTGCCGCCGCTGCGCTGGATATCAGCTTTACCGACTGGTTGCCGTATGGCCTGCCGATGATGCTGGTGTTGATGCCGGTGATGTTTGTGACGATGTATTTTATTTTCCGACCAAAGCTGGGCAAAATCAAACAAGAGGTAGCTGCAGAGGTTATTCCGTGGACGCCGCGTCGCAAGCTGACCATTGTGGTGTTTCTGATTACCGCGCTTGCTTGGATTTTTGGCGATTTCCTGAAAGATTTGGGTATTTCTTCGCCGGATACATTTGTGGCTTTGGCGGCGATTGTGGCCGTGGTTACATTGGGTTTGGCCAATTGGGGACAGGTTTCGGACAATACCGACTGGGGCGTTTTGTTGCTGTTTGGTGGCGGTATCACTTTAAGCACGCTGATGCAAAGCTCGGGTGCCTCTATGGCTATGGGCAATCAAATTGCCACCACGTTTGGCACCGCACATCCGTTGGTGATTATTTTGGTGGTGACAGCGTTTATTGTATTTCTCACCGAATTTACCAGTAATACTGCATCGGCGGCTTTGTTGGTGCCGGTATTCGGTACCATCGGCGTGCAGCTGGGTTTGCCGGAGCAGGTGTTGGTAATGGTGATTGCTCTGGGCGCTTCCTGTGCCTTCATGCTGCCGGTGGCAACGCCGCCGAATGCAGTGGTGTTCGGCACTGGTTTGGTTACCCAGAGAGATATGTTCAAAGCCGGTTTGGTGTTGAACATCTTGTGTATTGCGATTGTGGCTTTGTTTGCCCATTTCTTATGGGAAGTTTTGTAAACAGGCAGTTAGTTAACGCTGCTGTGAAACGGCCTAAAGATTCAACCCGGCGTAAGCCGGGTTTTCGTTTGTCTGCATAAGGCTACCTGAAAACTTTCAGGTAGCCTTATGTTGTTAGGAGTTGGCAAAGATTTCAGGATGGCAGGCTGATGATGCAGGCGTATATTGTTTTGCATAATGTCAAAAAGCCGCCTGAACACGCTCAGGCGGCTTGATTGCCCACGTTTAGGACATTGTTTATTCGCTCAGCAGCGAAATATCCGCCACGGCGTTAAGTTGTTGTGTCAATTGGTTCAGCAAGTTGAGGCGGTTTTGTTTTACCGCTGCATCGTCGGCCATCACCATCACGCCGTCGAAGAAGGCATCAACTTGTGGTTTGATAGAGGCCAATTCGCTTAAGGCGGTTTGAAAATCCTGTTGCGCCAAGGCGGTTTTGATTTTCGGTGCCAACTCTTTGGCGGCGGCAAACAGGGCTTGCTCTTCGCTTTGCTGCAACAGGCTTTCGTTTACTGCGCCCAGTTCGGCGTCGGTTTTTTTGAGCAGGTTTTGCACACGTTTGTTGGCAGCGGCCAGCGCAGCGGCTTCTGGCAGTTGTTTGAACGCGGCCACGGCTTGTAGTTTGGCGGCGATGTCGCCCAGCGCTTGCGGCTGTTTTGCCAGCACGGCGGCCACTACGTCGTGGCTGTAATCGTTTTGCAGCAGCACGGCCAGGCGAGCCTGCATGAAGTCGGCCACTTCGGCCACGGTGTTGGCCGCCAGCTTGCCTTGCGGGAAGGTGTTGAAAGCCGTTTGAAGCAGCGGGAGTACGTCCAGGCCGTGCTGCATCAGCATTCGCAACACGCCGAGCGCGGAGCGGCGCAGGGCGTAGGGGTCTTTATCGCCGGTGGGAATCAGGCCGATGCCCCAGATGCCGACCAACGTTTCCAGTTTGTCGGCCTGCGCCACGGCGGTGGCGGTTTTGCCGTCGGGTAGTACATCACCGGCGAAACGCGGCTGGTAGTGCGCTTCGATGGCAGCGGCCACTTCGGTGCTTTCACCGTCGTGTAGGGCGTAATATTTGCCCATCGTGCCTTGTAATTCGGGGAATTCCCCCACCATTTCTGTGACCAGATCGGCTTTGGCCAAACGAGCGGCGCGTTCGGCAGCCGCCACGTCGCCGCCCAGTGCTTTGGCGATGTGGCCGCTAATGCTCATCAGACGGTCGATGCGCTCTGCTTGGCTGCCGAGTTTGTTGTGGTAAACCACGTTTTTGAGCTTGGGCAGGCGGCTTTCCAGCGTGGCTTTCTGGTCTTGTTTGTAGAAAAATTCAGCGTCGGCCAAGCGCGCGCGCAACACGCGCTCGTTGCCGTGAATGATGTGGCTCGGGTCTTTGGTTTCGAGGTTGGAAACCAGTAAAAAGCGGTTCATCAGCTTGCCGTTTTGATCCAGCAGCGGGAAATATTTTTGGTTTTGCTGCATGGTAAGAATCAGGCATTCTTGTGGGACAGCGAGGAAATGCACCTCGAAACCGGCTTCCAGCACCACCGGCCATTCTACCAGCGCAGTGACTTCGTCGAGCAACGCTTCGTCGGCGGCCACTTTTGCATTCAAGCGGCCTGCCTGTGCATCGAGATGGTGCTTGATTTCGGCTTTACGTTCGGAAAACGAGGCCACCACTTTGCCTTCACTGCGCATTTGTTCGCCATAGCTGTCGGCATTTTTAATGATGATTTTGCCGCTGCTTAAAAAGCGGTGGCCGAGTGTCCAGTTTTGGCTTTCCAGGCCCAATACGCTACCTGAAACCACTTCAGCACCATGCAAAACCACCAAGCCGTGCACCGGGCGCACGAAGGTATGCGTGGATGAGCCCCAGCGCATTACTTTGGGAATGGGCAGCTTTTTCACTGCCTGTGCCAGCATGTCGCCGATCAACGCGCTCAAAGGCTGGCCTTGCTGGGTGAAGCGGTAAGCATAAACTTCTTGCTTGCCGTCGTGTTCTACGGTGAGGTTGGCGATGTCGGTGCCGCACGAGCGGGCAAAGCCTTCCAGTGCTTTGGTGGGCGCGCCCTCTTTCATGCCTGCTGTTACAGCGGGGCCTTTGCGGGTGATTTCACGGTCGGCTTGCATGCCTTTTACACCGCGCACCTGTACCGCCAAACGGCGCGGCGAAGCGAAAACGGTGTAGTCGGTTTCATCGATTAGCTGCTCTTTTTGCAGTGATTCCACGAGGGAGGCGGCCAGGCTTTCGCCCAAGTTGTTCAGCGCTTTCGGTGGGAGCTCTTCTGTGCGCAGTTCGATTAAAAGGGTTTGGGTCATGTTGTTAACTTTCGGATTTTTTAATGATAAATCAAATTATTGTTTTTTTGAGTATATATAGGCATCGACTCATTGGCCGATGCAGGCAAGGTGTGCGGGTGGTTGGCCAGTTAAGCGACAACTGTTGGGCGTTGGGTTTTATCTGGCGAGTTGTATCGTTTCTCGTATTGCACTCAGTATCCGCAACTGCCTTTATGTTCTTGGCATTGCAACATTTTTATTTGCGTTTACCTGTGTTTTGAGCCTGCCTGCATTACAATCGGCTGCATGATGCCACTTCTGTATTTTCAATTTATACCCAATACCAATCAAAATAAGCCGTTGGCCATTAAACTTAATATTATTGTTTAGCAGTGTCCGCACCAAAGGTGTATTCAGGCTTAGGCTGTTTGGTTTTTAATCAGCGGGAAGCCCAGTTTTTCACGGCTTTCAACAAATTTCTGCGCAACCATGCGGCTTAAGGTGCGCACACGGCCGATGTAGGTAGCACGTTCGGTAACGGAAATGGCACCGCGCGCGTCGAGCAGGTTGAAGGTGTGGCCGGCTTTGAGCACGAGCTCGTAAGCGGGCAGCGCGAGCGAGGCTGCTTCCACTTCGAGCAGGCGGCGGGCTTCGGCTTCGTAGTGGTTGAATTGCTCGAGCAGCCATTCGGCGTTGCTGTATTCAAAGTTGTAAGTAGATTGCTCGACTTCGTTTTGATGATATACATCGCCATAGGTTATGGTTTGGCCGTCGAGTGTTTTTGCCCACCCCAAATCGTAAATGTTTTCGCCGCCTTGCAGATACATGGCGAGGCGTTCGATGCCGTAGGTGATTTCGCCGAGCACGGGCGAGCAGTCGATACCGCCCACTTGCTGGAAATAGGTAAATTGGGTAACTTCCATGCCGTTGAGCCATACTTCCCAGCCCAAGCCCCATGCGCCGAGGGTGGGGTTTTCCCAGTCGTCTTCCACGAAGCGGATGTCGTGCTCCAGCGGTGAAATGCCGAGCTCTTTTAAGGAATCAAGATACAGCTCTTGAATGTTGGCGGGTGCGGGTTTTAAGGCTACTTGAAACTGATAGTAGTGTTGCAGGCGGTTGGGGTTGTCGCCGTAGCGGCCGTCTTTCGGGCGGCGGCTGGGTTGCACATAGGCGGCGAACCACGGCTCAGGGCCGAGTGCGCGCAGACAGGTGGCAGGGTGGCTGGTGCCGGCACCCACTTCCATGTCAAACGGTTGCATTAATACGCAGCCGCGTTGTGCCCAAAAGCTTTGTAATTTGAAAATGATTTCTTGAAAGGTCAGCATGACGGTGTGGCTTTAGAAATAAAAGCGCTATTTTACTGTTTTGGCGGGGGGTTGAACAGCTTTAATACTGTGCAACACGGCCATCTTCGGTATAATGCAGACAAAATTTGTTTATTGATTTGATAAAGATAGGAAACGGTAATGTCTGACAATGAAAATAGAGAGCAACGTTTGGGTTTGTGGATTACAGGCGCAGCGGCGGGTTTGGCGGTGTTGTCGACGTTGTTTTACGGTATCTGGGGTTGGGAGAACGGCCAGATAGAAGGCTCGCCCAATTATGGTGCGGCCAGTGCGGAAACAGCCATTCCGGCTTCCGGTGTGGGCATTGTGGCCACAGGTGTGACGGCATCGGCCGCTTCGGGTGTCAGCCCGGCAGAAGTGATTTTGAGCACGGAAACGGTAGTTGGAGATAATGCTTCTGTGGTGGTGGAAAACGGCATTGTGAAATTCTATTTTGCTACCGGCAAGTCAGATTTGGCACAAGGTGCGGAAGAAGCTTTGCAAGATGTGTTGGCCGGTGTGAAAGAAGGCCGCAAAGCGGTGGTTTCCGGCTTCCATGATAAAACCGGTAATGCCGCGCAAAACGAAGAATTGTCGAAACAGCGTGCTTTCTCGGTGCGCGATGCTTTGCTGGCGATGGGTGTGCCGGAAGCGCAAATCGAATTGCGCAAACCCTCTGAAACCGAAGGTTCGGGTGTTAACACTGAAGCCCGCCGTGTGGAAGTGGTGTTGGAATAAGCTATATTGCTTGCCAATGCTGAATAGATGATTTGAGGCTACCTGAAAGTTTTCAGGTAGCCTTTCTTTTGAAAATCGTTTTATTAGTTAATCTTAATTAATCAGTTTAATATTAATAAAAAGTTAATATTAATAAAAAGCAAAAGGCTACCTGAAAACTTTTCAGGTAGCCTTGGCATGACAAAAGCGGCAAAGCGCAGGTTTAGGCGAAATCGCCCCACAAGGTTTGCATGGCGGCAATGGCGGCGAGTGCGGCGGTTTCGGTGCGTAACACGCGCGGGCCGAGGGTGAGGCTTTGGAAGCCGGCATCAAAAGCCTGCTGTTCTTCGTTGGCCGTCCAGCCGCCTTCTGGGCCAACCATAAAGGTGATGTGGGTGGGCGGGGTGTGGATGGTAGAGAGTGTGCGGGCGTTGTTTAGGCTCAACAACAGTTGCAGATGGTTGTCGGGCAGGGCACGAAGGGCTTCGGCATAGGAAACGAGCGGCAAAACCTGCGGCACGGTGTTGCGGCCGCTTTGTTCGCAGGCGGAAACAACAATTTCCTGCCAACGCGCCACACGTTTGTCGGCCCGGTCGCCGTTGAGGCGCACCACGCAACGCTCGCTTAACACCGGGCGGATTTCGTTTACGCCCAGCTCTACGCTTTTTTGCAGGGTGAAATCCATGCGTTCACCGCTGGAAACGGCTTGAATCAGGGTGATACGCAGTGGTGATTCGTTATCCGGCTGCTCTTCGCCCACAATTTCTGCTTCGGCACGACGTTTTTCGAGCGTGAGCAGGCGGGCAGGGTAGGCGCGGCCATTACCGTTGAATAAAACGATACCGGCACCGGCTTTGGTGCGCAAAACGTGCAGATGGCGCACCACACTGTCTGGCAACGGCAGGATTTTGCCGACAGAAAGTGTTTCGGAAACGTAAAAACGGGGCATATGGGTATTGGTGTTTGTTCATTAAGTGGTTAATATTGCGGTTGGAATGAAAAAATAGCAAGTATGTAAGGAAAAAATGTGTTCAATCAATTACAGGTTTTAGTGCGCGAGATTGCACGGACAGAGGTGATGCTGCGTTTTCTGGATGTGGCGGTTAGTCAAAAACACGATGGTTCGATGTTGTCTGAAGCCGATTTGGCTTCTCAGGCTGCCTTTGTCTATGGTTTGGCGCAGTTTTCCGACAGCCCGATGCTGGGCGAGGAGATGACGGCCGAGCAGCAGCAAAGGCTGTGGCGAGAATGCTCCGGTAGCGGCCTGTGGGTGGTTGACCCAATCGACGGCACCAATAATTTTATCAACGGCTTACCGCACTTTGCCTTATCGGCAGCATTTGTGCAGGGCGGTCGCGCGCGTTTGGGTGTGATTTACAATCCAGTGAGCGATGAGTGTTTTTATGCCGAATCCGGACAGGGTGCGTTTTTAAATGGCCAGCAGCTGCCTTTACGCAGCGTGGAAAAAAAGCTGAGTGATGCGATTGCGGGAGTGGAAGTGAAATATTTGCGCTCGGGCAAGCTCACCAGCCGCATGCAGGTATTGGCACCATGCGGCAGTTTGCGCAGCATGGGATGCAGCACGCTCGACTGGTGTTATCTGGCGGCAGGTCGTTATGATGTGTATGTACACGGCGGCCAACGCTTGTGGGATTACGCTGCCGGTGCGCTGATTTTTGAAGAAGCGGGCGGAAACTTGGCTACTTTGGAAGGCGATGAATTTTGGAGCGGTGAGCATGTGTTTAAGCGCTCGGTGATTGCCGGTTTGCAGCCCGGTTTGTTTATGCAATGGCTCAAATGGGTGCGCGACAACCAATAAACGGATGATATGTGCGTGAAATCGTATAAATATAAATTACTTTTTAATACAACTACTTGGGATTGATAGACTGTTGTAAACATGCAAATGGCAACTTAAATTGAAGATTCGCTGAATAGAACTTGCCGAACTTAACGGAAGTTAAAGAAAACGCCGCTACAATGGGAACCACTGACAGACGTTACTTTCCCCGAGTAATTGAAGTAGTGAGTAAGACGTTTTCCCGCAATGTATTGGCCATTCATACTTCCTCCCTTGGTATGAATGGTTTTTTTTGCCTGAAAAAAGCCGCTGTAACGGATAGATTAATTAAGCAAACCGTTTGCACCGCCAAACAAAAGCAAACCGCCCCGAAGGGCGGTTTGTGACTTATTGTGCGAAAAGTCTTCCTGCAGGTTGAAGCTTAGTTGGCAGGTGCTGAAGCCGGAGCAGCCGGGGCAGGTTGTTGGCCTGCTGGGCGTTCAAAACCTTTTTCTTTCATGCAGGCATCAAATGCTGCTTGGTTTTGCGCTTGATCGGTATTTTGATTGGCTTCAACCATTGTGCGGCATTCTTGCAGAGCTTGTTCTACGGCTGCGTTACCACCTTGCGGTTGCGGCTTGCTTTCACCTTTGCCGGCGCAAGCGGCCAACGCCAATACCATAGCAGTAGCTGCTAATACTTTTTTCATTGTAAATCTTCCTTCTTCATGGTTAAAGGTTTCGAGCCTTGATTCTGTTGAGCAGACAGACGGCGCTGAAACCGAGGACTGCCTTAATTGATACAGGGCAGGTTAATCAGAGTAGGAAAAGGCGTTTAGGTTTGTATGGAAACGTTAAAATATATTATTGCCATGAAAAGTATGCCGACGTGTGTAGATTCAATCGGCAGGGTTGATGGACATTTTTTAAATAAGTTTATGTATTCACAAAGGCTTAGGCTACCTGAAAAAATAAATCGGTACAAAAGACGTACCAATGGAGCTGGCCTGCACAATAGAAAAAATATTGCCGGCAAAGCCGAAGCATGATGCGCCCATAACCATTCTGGCGGCATGGGCGGGCCGATTTATGGCATAATGGAGCCCCTTTTGGCCATAAAATGCGCAGGCTGGTTGGGTGGCTGTGCGCCGCCGCCGGCATAGATTGCGCAAGTGCCGTGAAGGCAGTCAAACAATTTCAGGTAGCGTGCCGCATTATTGGATGCGTTGCCTTAGTTTAAATATAAACAGTAATGCTTAAAATACGGGCGAAAATTGAAACGCCCGCCAGGGAAGAAAACAATGAATTTATTTACCTCGTTGGGATTGGGCAGTGAAATCACATCGGCATTGTCTGAACAAGGCTATGAAACCCCCACGCCGATTCAGGCTGCCGCTATCCCCAAAGCGCTGGCCGGCCATGACCTGCTGGCTGCGGCACAAACCGGCACCGGTAAAACGGCCGCTTTTATGCTGCCGAGCTTGGAGCGTTTGAAACGCTACGCCACGCCCAGCACCTCGCCCGCCATGCACCCCGTGCGTATGTTGGTGCTCACACCCACGCGCGAGCTGGCCGATCAAATCGAACAAAATACCAAAAACTACATTAAAAACCTGCCTTTGCGCCATACCGTGTTGTTTGGCGGCATGAATATGGACGTGCAAACCCAGGCTTTGCGCGCCGGTTGCGAAATTGTGGTGGCCACGGTAGGCCGCCTGCTCGATCACGTGCAACAGAAAAACATCAATCTGGGCAAAGTGGAAATTCTGGTGTTGGACGAAGCCGACCGTATGCTGGATATGGGTTTTATCGATGATATCCGTAAAATCATGCAGATGTTGCCCAAGCAGCGGCAAACCTTATTGTTTTCCGCCACGTTTTCACCGCCCATCCGCAAGCTGGCGCAAGACTTTATGAACCAGCCGGAGCTGATTGAAGTGGCCGCGCAAAACACCACCAGTGCCAATGTAGAGCAGCACGTGATTGCTGTTGACACCATGCGCAAGCGCAACCTGCTGGAGCGCCTGATTGTGGATTTGGATATGAATCAGGTGATTGTGTTTTGCAAAACCAAGCAGAGCGTAGACCAGGTTAACCGCGAATTGAACCGCCGCAATATTGCCGCCCAAGCGCTGCACGGCGACAAATCGCAGCAAACGCGCTTGGAAACACTCAATGCTTTTAAAGACGGCCGTTTGCGGGTGTTGGTGGCTACTGATGTGGCCGCACGAGGTTTGGATATCGCCGAACTGCCGTTTGTGATTAACTACGAATTGCCTACACAACCCGAAGATTACGTGCACAGAATCGGCCGCACCGGCCGCGCCGGTGCCGACGGGGTGGCGATTTCTTTGATGGATGAAGCTGAGCAGAAAATGTTTGAAGCCATCAAAGCCTTAACCGGCAACGAGATTGCGGTCGAGCGTATTGAAGGCTTCGAACCAAACTGGTGGATGGGCGCGGAAACCGCTGCCGCACCCGAGCGCCGCAGCGACAACAGCCGTCCGCAGAGCAGCGAGCGCACGGAACGAACCGAGCGCAGCGCCCATACCGGCACCGCCCGCCGCCAAACTTCGTCTGCCGGTAGCCGTAACGAGCGCAGCAGTGAGCGCAAGCCCGACGATATCGGCAGCGTATGCGGCAAAATTCCGGGACGTAACCGCCGCAACAGCCGCGAGCGGCCGAAGTGCGCCTTGTTGCAGCCGAAATACGGTGCCTGATGCGATAGGCAGGGGCGGCGGCTGATAAACGTTTACCTGCCTGCAAAGCATGTGTATTGATAAAGGCTACCTGAAAATAGTTTCAGGTAGCCTTTATATTGTTGAATCAACTGGTTTAATAGCCTAAACGTTGGCAGATGGTCGATACTAGGCCGGCTTGGTTCAGGGTGTAGAAATGCAGGCTGGGCGCACCTTCGCGCAGCAGGCGTTCGCACATTTCTGTTACCACGTCTAAGGCTAAGGCTTTGATGGAAGCAGTATCGTCGGCATAGGATTGCAGTTTCAGGCGCAGCCAGCGCGGGATTTCTGCGCCGCAGGTATCGGAAAAACGGGCGAGTTTGGAAAAGCTGGCAATGGGCATGATGCCGGGCACAATGGGAATGTTAATGCCGCGGCCGCGCACGTCATCCACAAAGCGGAAATAAGCGTCGGCATTGTAGAAGTATTGGGTAATGGCCGAATCGGCGCCGGCGTGGCATTTGCGCACGAAGTTGTTGAGATCGTCTTCGGCGCTGCGCGCCTGCGGATGGTATTCGGGGTAGGCGGCCACTTCTACGTGGAAATCGTTGCCGAAATCATTTTTAATCAGTGCCACCAGCTCGTTGGCATAACGCATGCCGCTCATGCCGGAGCCGACACCAGAAGGAATGTCGCCGCGCAGAGCAACAATGTGGTGTACGCCCATGTGTTTGTATTCTTGTAGTAATTCTCTGATTTCACCCGCTTCCATGCCCACGCAGGGCAGGTGCGGTGCGGCGGCCACGCCTTCGCTAAGAATATCTTGAATGGCTTGCAGCGTGCCTTCTTTGGTGGAGCCGCCGGCGCCTGAAGTGCAGGAGAAAAATTCGGGATTGTATTGGCTCAGCTGTTTGCGCGTAAACACTTGTTTGGCACGGCCTTCGGGCGTGCGTGTGGGGAAAAATTCAAAGCTGAGTTTTTTCTGGCTTTCGGTCATGATAAGGCTACCTGAAATGGTTTGATATGGTTGTCCGGGTTAGGGTAGGTGCTTAACGCATTGAAATCAAGAGAAAATAGGTTTCGGCATGTGAAAAATATTCGTTTGAGCATGAATAGAATTTAAGTGGTTTGATTTTGTTTGATAAATTAAACCGTTGCCGCTCCGGCGGCACATTGGGCGGCGGCCATGCCTGCGGCGGCAGAATACTATATAATTCCCGCTTCAACCGATTTGCCCGAAAGCAACCCATGAAATGGCTTAAACGCTTTACCGTTATCAGCAAAACCGTATACCGCTACGGCCTGACCGATATATTTGGTGAACATATCCGCCCAGTGTGGTTGCGCGGTGCGTTGAAAGCCCTGCCGCAATCGGATGCGTTTCGCGGCGAGCCGCTACCGGTGCGCCTGCGTTTGGCTTTAGAAAGCTTGGGGCCGATTTTTGTGAAGCTGGGGCAGGTGTTGTCGACTCGTCCCGATATTCTGCCGCCCGACTATGCGCGCGAGCTGGCGAAGCTGCAAGACAAGGTGCCGCCGTTTGACGGCATGTTGGCGCGTGAACAGGTGGAGCAATCACTGGGCTTGCCGATTGGTGAAGTGTATGCCGAGTTTGAAATCAAACCTGTGGCCAGCGCCTCCATTGCGCAAGTGCACCGCGCTTGGCTGTTTGACGGCAACGGCCAAAAAGGTGAGGCGGTGGCGGTGAAGGTGTTGCGGCCGGATTTGTTGCCGGTGATTGAGCAGGATTTGGCCTTGATGCGCGTGGGCGCCAAATGGATAGAGCGTTTATTTGCCGATGGCAAACGCTTGAAACCGCGCGAAGTGGTGGCCGAATTCGACAAATATCTGCACGACGAATTGAACCTGATGAACGAAGCGGCCAATGCCAGCCAGCTCGGACGTAATTTTCAAAACAGCGATATGCTGATTATTCCTAAAGTGTATTTTGATTATTGCAGCCGCGATGTGCTCACCATTGAATGGATGGACGGCACGCCGGTTTCCGATATCGACACCTTAAAGGCGAAAGGCATCGACCTGCCCACGCTGGCGCGTTATGGTGTGGAAATTTTCTTTACGCAGGTGTTTAAAAACGGTTTTTTTCATGCCGATATGCATCCGGGCAATATTTTTGTGGCCGATGACGGCCGCTATATTGCGCTTGATTTCGGTATTGTCGGCAGCCTCACCGAATACGATAAACGCTATCTGGCCATTAATTTTCTGGCTTTTTTCAACCGAGATTACCACCGCGTGGCCACCGCACACATTGAAAGCGGTTGGGTGCCCGCCGATACCCGCCCCGAAGAGCTGGAAGCCGCCGTGCGTGCGGTATGCGAGCCGATTTTCAACAAGCCTTTATCGCAGATTTCTTTCGGTTTGGTATTGATGCGCTTGTTTGAAACCAGCCGCCGCTTTAATGTGGAAATCCAGCCGCAGTTGGTGTTGTTGCAAAAAACCTTGCTCAACATTGAAGGGTTGGGTCGGCAGCTTGATCCGGAGCTGGATTTGTGGGCCACGGCCAAGCCGTTTTTGGTGAGCTGGATGAACGGCCAAGTGGGCGTAAAAGCCTTGTGGAACAATGTGAAACACGAAGCGCCAGATTGGGCGTCTATCTTGCCGGGTTTGCCGCGCAAGCTCAATGCACTGGTAGACGAAACCCGCCAACAGGAAATGCGTGATGCTTATCTGCATCTGGTGAAAACCCAGCAGCGCCAGAATGTTTGGTTGGCGGTGATTGCGCTGGCTTTGGTGTTGATTTTGCTGTTTAAATGATGCGGAAAAAGCGCAAAGTCTCAGGCTACCTGAAAACGTGATGCTGCTATGATTGGCACAAACAGAAACAAAAAAGCCCTTGTCAACAAGGGCTTTTTTTAGGTTTTGGTCGGAATGAGAGGATTCGAACCTCCGACCCCTTCGTCCCGAACGAAGTGCGCTACCGGGCTGCGCTACATTCCGAAAGATGGGAATTATAGGAGGTGCCGTTTATTTTAGCAAGCATTATTTTGGCGCGCTTATGAAATGGTGTTGGCAGCATTTGTGGCTGATTAAGGCTACCTGAAACATTTCAGGTAGCCTTAAATAAGGTGTCGTTATAAACGGGCTTATTCGCGGTGTAATACGAAAATAGTCGGCCGCTTTTTAAGGTTGGGCAGCGTGCCGGATTGGCGCCAGAGGGCAACGGTTTGGCTGATGATGGTTTGTGTTGGCAGGGTAAGGTCGCAGGCGATGCACAAACGGGTGGCAGGGTTGAGGACGGCGACGGCATCGGCGAGCAAGGCGTCGTTTCGATAAGGCGTTTCGATAAAAAGCTGGGTTTCGTTGTGTTGCAGCGCGCGCTGTTCTAGGGCTTTGAGGGCCGCAACACGTTCTTGTTTATCGGTGGGCAGATAGCCTTTAAAGGCAAAATTCTGGCCGTTGGCACCCGAAGCCATTAGCGCCAGCAATAGGCTGGAGGGGCCGACCAGTGGGCGTACTTCAAAACCGTGTTCGTGTGCCAGCGCCACCAGTTGTGCACCGGGATCGGCCACGGCGGGGCAACCGGCTTCGCTGACGATGCCCATGCTGCGCCCAGCTTGCAGCGGGGCGAGCAGTTCGGGCAGGGTTTTCGGATCGGTGTGTTCGTTGAGCGTGTGCAGATTCAATTCGCGGATGGGTGTGGTGACGCCCAAATGTTTCAAGTGGGCGCGCGCTGTTTTTTCGGCCTCAACCACGAAGTCGGTCAGGCCGGTGATTTCGGCTTGTTCGTGTGGCAGCAGGCAGGGTGTGTCGGCAGCGCCGAGCGGGGTGGGAATCAGATATAAAACGGGTTTCATGGCGGGTTTCGGGTGATTAATCTGGATGGGATGGTTTTCAGGTAGCCTGAGGTTTGACAAAGCGCCATCTGCGGCCTATTTCTGCGTTGTGTGCTTTTATGTCTTAAACCGTATCCGTATCGGGCAGTTTTGCAAAGTTTCGGTTTTTATAAAACAGCCACGCCTTCGGCCTGTAAAAAATCGACTAAGCGGAAAATCGGCAGGCCGATTAAGGCATTCGGATCACTGCTTTCTACGGTGTTTAACAATGCTGCGCCCAAACCTTCGCTTTTGGCAGCGCCGGCGCAATAAACGGCATCCGGTTCGCGGTTGAGGTAGCGCTCGATTTGCGCAGCGGTGAGCGGGCGCATGGTGACAACGGTGGTGTCTACATGTGTGTGCAGGCTACCTGAAAAGCTGTTAAGTAAGCACACGGCGCTGTAAAACTCAATTTGCCGGCCGCTTAATTCGGCCAGCATTTGTTGCGCTTTTGCCACGCTTATCGGTTTGCCCAATTGCCGGCCGCCGCACCAAGCCACCTGGTCGGCGCCGATAATCAAATGCTGCGGATAGGCGGGCGTTAGCGAGCGTGCTTTGCCGACAGCCAAACGCAAAGCGGTTTGTTGTGGTGTTTCGCCCGCATGCGGCGTTTCGTCGAAATCGGGCTTGGCTACCTGAAACGGCAAGCCCAGGGTATGCAATTGCTGCTGGCGGAAAACCGAGCTTGAGCCTAAAATAAGCGTTAAATTTGCATTCATAATGTGAAAGTCATTGACGTTAAACCGCTTAAATTATATCATACCCCGTTTATGTTAGACCCTAATTTGATTGACCCCGAATCGTTCGCTGCCGAAACACAGCAATTGCAGGGCATTTTGCCGCTGGAAATGTTGGACGAACGTATTCGGTCGCACGAATATCTGGCGAGCCATGATGCCGCTGTTGCTTATACGCTGAAAGGCGGGCGCGACAGATGGCAGCGTTTTTTTCTGGATTTGAGCGTTACGGGCAGCCTGCCGCTGATATGCCAGCGTTGCATGAAGCCCATGCCGTTTGAGTTGGATGAAAACGTACGCATCATTTTGTTTGCCGATGAAAACAGTTTGGATGAGGCAATGGCCGCCGACGAAGAGTTGGAAGGCCTGCTGCTGGAAAAAGAGCTGGATGTGCGTGTGCTGGTGGAAGACCAAGTATTGATGGCATTACCGTTTTCACCGCGGCATGAGGATTGCGACAACGTTGCATTGGCCGAAGTCAATCAAGATAAACCCAATCCGTTTGCCGTATTGGCCGGGCTGAAAAACAGCCGCTAACCTAATTCATTTTTATATTATTCCAGGAGCTTGAAATGGCCGTTCAACAAAACAAAAAATCTCCCTCTAAACGCGGTATGCACCGTTCACACGATGCGCTGACTGCGCCTGCTGTTTCCGTAGACAGCGCTACCGGCGAAGTACACCGCCCGCACCACATTTCTCCCAACGGTATGTACCGTGGCCGTAAAGTGGTGAAAGCAAAAGGCGAATAATCCGCGCCGGATAAGCTTATGCACAAAGCCAGACGATTGCCCTGCAATGCTGGCTTTTTTGTATTGACAGACATGGGGCTGTTTCGGGCGGTGTGATTGCCGGATTTGGCAAAACGCATACTTGCCGCTGGGCGGCTTTGGTTGTATTGTCAGCTTCGGGCGCTAAGAGCGGTGCTCTTTTTTGTGCCGGTTTGTTTGGGTATTGGCTGCGAAGGATTTTCACGTCATGAAACAAAAAATTTGGTATACCTACGACGACATCCACCGGGTGATAAAAAATTTGGCGGAAAATATTCAGGCTTCCGGCCGCGAATATGATGCCATGATTGCCATTGGCGGCGGCGGCTTTATTCCCGCACGCATGCTGCGCTGTTTTCTGGATGTGCCGATTTACGCCGTAACCACGGCTTATTACGACAGCGATTTTGACGGCAAAGCCTTAAACGGTGTGCGTAAAATTCAATGGCTCGATCCGTTCCCCGAACAATTGCGCGGGAAAAACGTATTGGTGGTTGATGAGGTGGACGACAGTCGCGTCACCATGGAGTTTTGTCTGAACGAATTGCGCCGTGAGGATTTGGGGCAAATCGGTGTGGCGGTGCTGCATGAAAAGCGCAAGCCGAAACAAGGGAAGATTCCGGCAGATGTGGCTTATTTCAGCGGTTTGACTGTAGACGACTGGTGGATTAATTATCCATGGGATGCGCAGGATATCGACGAGCATAATCGCTTGGCAGGTGCATAAACCGGCACGCTATCTTTACCTTTTGAAGGCTACCTGAAGCCTGCCTGCAGCGTTTCAAGCAGTCTTGGAACCGGTTAAAGCCGGACGGCGACGTAAATTAAGTACAGGTATATGCCTTTGAATATCATAGGCAGATTTGCAAGACAGCTTCTTGGCTGGCATCACTTTATATAGAAATAAAGAGAAATTATCATGATTACATTGGCTGTAGATACCATGGGCGGAGATGCCGGATTGGCGGTAACCATTCCCGGCGCATTGGCTTTTTTGAAGCAGCAACCGGATGCCCACTTGATTTTAGTCGGCGACGAAGCACAGATTAAAACAGCTTTAAGTGCAGCCAATGCCAAGATGGACAGGCTTTCTGTTTGCCATACCTCGCAAGTGGTGGAAATGGATGAAGCGCCGCAGTTGGCGCTGAAAAATAAAAAAGATTCGTCTATGCGCGTGGCTATTAATCAAGTAAAAGAGGGTGCAGCTCAGGCGGCGGTATCGGCCGGCAATACCGGAGCACTGATGGCAACCGCCCGTTTTGTGCTGAAAACCATTCCGGGGATCGAGCGTCCGGCAATTGCCAAGTTTTTGCCTTCCGCCGATGGCAGTCTCACTTTGATGTTGGACTTAGGCGCTAATGTAGATTCCACACCGGAACAAATGGTGCAGTTTGCCGTTATCGGCAGTGAATTGGTGCAGGCACTGTATCCAAAGCGCGGCACGCCGAAAGTAGGTCTGCTCAATGTGGGTACTGAAGACATCAAGGGGACGCAAACGGTGAAACAAACGTTTGTGTTGCTGAAAAACAGCCATTTGAATTTTATCGGTAATGTTGAAGGCAACGCCATCTTCAGCGGTGAAGTGGATGTGGTGGTGGCCGATGGTTTTGTCGGCAATGTGATGCTGAAAACCATTGAAGGTGCTGTAAAATTCATGAGTGGCGTAATTAAAGAAGAATTCAACCGCAGCTTAGTGAATAAGGTAGGGGCGTTGATGGCCATGCCGACGCTCAAAGTTTTTAAACAACGCTTGGATCCGCGCCGTTTTAACGGGGCGATTTTCCTGGGTTTGCGCGGTGTGGTGGTAAAAAGCCACGGCGGCACCGATGCCGAAGGTTTTACGTTTGCTCTGGAGGAGGCTTATCATGAAGCCAAAGCCGATAGTTTGGCAAAAATAGAACAGGGTGTAGCGGTGCAGCTGGCGGCGCTGGCCGACAAAAAAATCGAAATCGAACAAGCGGCGGCAGCCAATATTGATTAAACGTGGCTTTGGTAAACAAACGGGCAGAACATTCTGCCCGTTTTTTACTGTAAAGCTGATGCAGACAAGCGAAAAAAGTGGTGGCAGAATGGTTTATGTCATAAATTTCATTGAGAACTGACGCAACTTTCACTACAATAACTCTCTTTGATAAAAAAAGCAGGCCCCTATGCAATATGCGCAAATTTTAGGCACCGGCAGCTATCTGCCGGCAAACCGGGTAACCAACGAAGATTTGGCACAACGTATTGAAACGTCGGATGAATGGATTGTTTCGCGTACCGGTATCAAAGCCCGCCATGTAGCGGCAGACGATCAAAAAACCAGCGATTTGGCGGTGGAGGCCGCACGCTGTGCGCTTGCCGATGCCGGTGTGGCGGCCGAAGAGATTGATTTGATTGTGGTGGCCACGGCCACGCCGGATATGCAGTTTCCGTCTACAGCCACGATGGTACAGCAAAAATTGGGCGTGGCGGGCTGCCCGGCGTTTGATGTGCAGGCGGTTTGCGCAGGTTTTATGTATGCCATTACCACTGCTAATGCGTATATTCGCAGCGGTATGTCTAAAAAAGCGCTGGTTATCGGCGCTGAAACGTTTAGCCGGATTTTGGATTGGAACGATCGTGGCACCTGTGTGCTGTTTGGTGATGGCGCCGGTGCTGTGGTGTTGGGTGCAAGCGACGAGGCGGGTATCATCCACAGCAAATTGCAGGCAGACGGCAATTATTTGGATTTGCTGAAAGTGCCGGGACAGATTATGAACGGTGCAATTGACGGTTCGCCTTATCTGCAGATGGACGGCCCGGCCGTATTCAAATTTGCAGTAAAATCTTTGGCAAGAGTGGCTGAAGACGTGCTGGCCGAAGCAGGCATGACGGCTGACGATGTAGACTGGGTGGTACCGCATCAGGCCAACCAGCGTATTATTGAAAGCACCGCCAAGCATTTGGGCATGAGCATGGATAAAGTGATTCTGACGGTGGCGGAACAGGGCAATACTTCTGCTGCTTCTATTCCGCTGGCATTGGATTTCGGTATACGCAGCGGCAAGATAAAGCGTGGTCAAACCTTATTGTTGGAAGGCATAGGCGGCGGTTTTGCATGGGGCGCGGTACTGGTGAAGTATTAACTGGATAGGCTGCCTGAAAGCCTTGCGGGAACTTGGGCTTCCATTCAAAAAGATAAAAATATAACGATAAAATGAATCCAAACAAATATTACGGAACCGTCAGCCAATGGTATGACGAAAAGAAATTCGGTTATATCCAGCCGGATAAGGGGAAAAGTGCAGATTTGCCTGCGCAAAATATTATTCTCAGTGCCGACCGCCTAACAGCGCAATACCACACGCCGAAAGTGGGCGACAAAGTGGTTTTCTTTGTTGAAACGGGCGAACACAACATGCTCTATGCTACCGAAATTGCCCCGCCGCCCACAGTGATTTTACGCAGGGGCGAGCAGGTGGAGGTGCAGCTTCTGGCATGGGATTTGCAGCAAAACGGCGGTTATGGCGCTCTGGTGGGTCAGGAAGACGCGCATGTGTTTACACTGGGGCATTTTCTGAAAGTGTTTCAGGTGCCGGAAGTGGGCGATATCCTGACCGGCCGTCTAAATCAGCACGCAAATGGGCAATGGTTGCTGGAGGAAATCGACATTGTTCCGCCGCCACCGCCGGATACGACTAAACCGTTTGAGCAAAAAACGGCAGTCACGCAGGCATCACAGGAACCGCTGCCCTCAGCACAAGTGTTTACCGCGCTGCCGGTGGCTCCGGTTTCCGAGCAGTCGGCAATGGCGGCGGTGATTCACGAGCATAAGGCGCCGGCACCGGCGTTTACACCAGCACCGGCCAAGCTGGCACCGGCTGCAGATACGGCGGTTAACAGCTTTGTGGGTGCACAGGCGGAGCAGGATCTGATTCAGGAAATCACGCGCGAACTGGCCAGTGATCTTGACTTGGAATTCGATACTGCATTTAGCAATGTGGGCGATTTGCCGCCGGTGAGCCTGGAATTTTCTGCACAAACACCGGTTACCTTGCGCGGCCGCATCATCCAGTGGGATGATGAAAAAGGCTATGGCATCATTCAAAACGCGCAAGACGAGCAAACTGCATTTTTCCATATTTCTACCTATCATTATCAGTGCCGACGCCCGGAAATAGGCGAGCTCGTCAGCTTTTATTGCGAACCGTTTGTGCCGGGCGCCAAACCTAAAGCGGCCCGGGTGGTGCGCACCGAAGACGAATTGTCGCTGCTGCTGGATGATGCGCCCTGCGACCAACGAAATATGAAATTGAAATCATCAAAACTTCTGCCATACTCGGTGCTGGCCTGCGTCTATCTGGCGATACTGGCTTATTTTTCTTTCAAACTAGCATTGCTGTATGCCTTGATCAGCGCGGTTACTTTTTTTGTTTACCGCAAAGACAAAAATATCGCTCAAGCCAATCGTGGCCGTACCGACAACGCCTTTCAGGGGCGGATACCAGAAAATACCCTGCATATGCTCGGCATGGCGGGCGGATGGCCTGGTGCCTTGGTTGCCCGTATTTTTTTCCGTCATAAAACCACCAAAGCCAGCTTTGTGCAGGCATTTTGGGTTACTGTGGCGGTAAATATCGCCTTCACCTGTTTTATTCTGATCTATTATGCCGATACGCTCGTCATCACATGGCTGCGTAATTAATCAAAAGGAATTATTATGTCTTTTGCATTTTTCTTTCCCGGTCAGGGCTCGCAAAGCCTGAATATGATGAACGGTTTTGATGACAGTGCTGTTGTCAAAGCCACGTTCGACGAGGCTTCTGCCGTACTCGGCCAGGATTTGTGGGCGATGATGAACGGTGAGGATGCCGCGCTGCTGAATGAAACCGTGAACACTCAGCCATTGATGCTGGCGGCCGGTGTGGCCACCTATCGCATGTATCTCGAAGCGGGCGGCAAAACACCGGCAGTTGTGGCTGGTCACAGCTTGGGTGAATATACGGCTCTGGTGGCGGCGGGCAGCTTGGCGTTTGCCGACGCGGTGAAACTTGTGCGTTTGCGCGCCGAATTAATGCAAAACGCCGTGCCACAAGGTGCAGGTGCGATGGCAGCAGTGCTGGGCCTGGATGATGAACTGGTGCGTGAAGTATGCGCCGCTGCAGCCGAAGGCGAAGTGGTGGAAGCGGTGAATTTCAATTCACCCGGCCAGGTGGTGATTGCCGGTGCAACGGCTGCAGTTGAGCGCGCGATGGCATTGGCAAAAGAAAAAGGCGCCAAACGTGCCTTGCCGTTGCCGGTGTCTGTGCCCTCGCATTGCCAATTAATGAAACCGGCGGCTGAAAAATTGGCCGAAGCTTTGCAAAATGTTGCGGTGCAAACGCCTGCCATCCGCGTTATCCATAACGCCGATGTGGCTGCCTACGACGATGGCGAACGCATTAAAGATGCTTTGGTGCGTCAGCTTTACAGCCCTGTGCGCTGGACGGAAACCGTTAACCTGCTGGTGGAAGAAGGCATTACCGAATCGGCCGAATGCGGTCCGGGCAAAGTATTGGCCGGTTTGGCCAAGCGTATCAATAAAGCGGCTTCGTGCAGCGCACTCACCAATGCCGAACAAGTGGCGGCATTTATCGAATCACATTGATTGCGCACTGGCAAGCCGTTATAAATTGACAGCGGCAACAGGCTACCTGAAACTTTTTACGGGTAATTGGTCATAAAATGAATCGCCTGTTTCAGGTAGCCTGACAGAAGCAGGCAGCCTGCAACAGCATTTAAGGAGAATAACATGAGCACACAAGATTTGAGCGGCAAAGTTGTCCTCGTTACCGGCGCTTCGCGCGGCATTGGCGCGGCGATTGCCGATACGCTGGCGGCAGCGGGTGCTACCGTAGTCGGTACCGCCACATCGGCAAGCGGCGCTGCTGCCATTGGCGAGCGCTTGGCGCAATGGGGCGGTGAAGGCCGTGTGTTGAGCGTGGGCGAGGCGGGCAGCATCGAAGATTTAATCGCCGCCATTGAAAAAGAGCAAGGCAAACTGGATATTTTGGTCAACAATGCCGGCATCACCCGCGACAACCTGTTGATGCGCATGAAAGAAGAAGAGTGGGACGACATCATGCAAATCAATCTTAAATCGGTGTTCCGCGCCAGCAAAGCCGTATTGCGCGGCATGATGAAGCAGCGCACCGGCCGTATTATTAACATTACGTCTGTTGTTGGCGCCATGGGCAATGCCGGCCAAACCAACTATGCCGCCGCGAAAGCCGGCCTGATGGGCTTCACCAAATCTATGGCGCGCGAAGTGGGCAGCCGCGGTATTACCGTCAATTGCGTTGCCCCGGGTTTTATCGACACCGATATGACTAAAGCCCTGCCCGAAGAGCAGCGTGCGGCTTTGGCTGCGGGCATTGCTCTGGGCAAACTGGGCGAAGCGCAAGATATCGCCGATGCGGTATGGTTTCTTGCCAGTGATCAGGGCAAATACATCACCGGCCAAACGCTGCATGTAAACGGTGGTATGTTGATGCCGTAATGTATGGTGGAATACATCAAAAACGAATCAAGATGGTGTTGTTTTGGCCGAATAGGCTCAAACAACACCATCTTGTTTTTTTGAGCAAGCGTCGGATTCAAGAATCCGACCTACGTACGGATTATTATAATTTTATTGTTTTTGTGTCGGTTTTTCTTTTATTGCACTATAAATATGGCAACACCTAATCTATCGAAAACCAAAGGCTACCTGAACAGTTTCAGGTAGCCTTTGGTTTCATCTTGCTTCAGTTTAAGCGGCAAACATTAATCCAGCCAAAACAATTCGTTGCCATATTGCTTCAGCCAAGTTTTGGCCGCGGCGGTGTGCGGTGTATGGTGTTCGACCAATGCCCAGAATCGGGGGCTGTGGTTGGGGTGGGTGAGATGGCATAGTTCGTGTATGCAGATATAGTCGGTCACAAAGTCGGGTGCGCCAATCAGGCGCCAGTTGAGGCGGATGCCGGTGTGGCGGCGGCAGACACCCCAAAAGGTTTTAGCATTGGATAAGGCTGTGGCGGCGGGGAGAAGGCCGGTGGCAGCAGCATGGACGTGCAGGCGTGGTAATAAGGTGTCGGCGGCGTGCTGGTGCAGGTAATGGCGCAGATGCTGTTTTTGTTGCGGCCAGTCTTGCTTGGGCAGTTTGAACAGGCCGTTTTCATATTGGATAGTGGCAAGGATGTGGTTTTGCAGGCGGCAGGGCGTGCCGTGAAACCAGATGTGCGGCGGCATATCGGGCTTGAGCTGGGTGGCGAATGAGAGCGTTTTTTCAATCAGGTGTTCGTTGGCGTCCAGCCATGCCCAAAGCTTGCGTTCGCTTAGATTCGGCGGCACATTCAGGCTGATTTGTTCGGCAGAAACGGGGCGCATGATGATGTTTTTTTTGGCGCTGCGGTGTAGTTTTAGGGTAATCCTGTGTTGGTTGCGCAGGGTATAGGGAATCAGCATGAGGCTACCTGAAAATTAAATTCACAAAATTTTGACATTTATTTGAGTTTGCTTTAATCTCTATTCACAAAATCATGATTTAAAAATATTATGTTTATTGTACCGTGTTTTGGAAAGGAACAATGATGCAAATGATAAATGTTGGGCAAGCGCGGCAGAAGCTGGCTGAAGGTGCGGTGTTGGTGGATATCCGCGGGGCGGATGAATATGCGCGCGAACGTATCGAAACAGCACGTTCGGTGCCGATGCTGCAATTGCAGGCGGGCGGTTTGCCGACGGAGGCGCAAAATGCGCCGTGTGTGATTTTCTATTGCAAATCCGGTATGCGCACACAAGGTAATGCCGCACTACTGGCAAAATCGGCATCGCAATGTAGGGAAGCCTATTTACTCGAAGGCGGCTTGGATGCGTGGAAGCAGGCGGGTTTAGGCGTGCTGGCAGACAAGTCGCAGCCGCTGGAGTTGATGCGGCAGGTACAGATTGCTGCCGGTTTGCTGGTGTTGTTGGGTGTGATATGCGGCACTTGGGTGGCACCGGTTTTTTATGCGCTGGCGGCATTTGTTGGCATCGGCCTGCTGTTTGCCGGTATATCTGGCTTTTGTGGTATGGCGCGTTTGTTGATGCTGATGCCGTGGAATAAACGGTTAGCGTGCAAAGGCTCGGGTTTTGATTAATCCGGCTGCTACGCCGGAATATTTTGTTAAGACAAAGGCTACCTGAAACGTTTCAGGTAGCCTTTTCTGAATGAGCAGTAATGTTATGAAATCGCTTTATTGCTATTGGTGATAGGGGCGGCAAACGGGCCGGCGCCGCCAATTTGGGCTTGCTGCCTTTCAATCCAGCTTTCGCAGGCGGCCATAATTTCGTCGGGGCTGCCGCTGTCGTGGCGGATGGGCGGGCCGATGATGACAGTGATTTCGCCGGGGTATTTCATAAATGAATTGCGCGGCCAGAATTCGCCGCTGTTTAAGGCAACGGGCACAATGTTCATTTCAAACAGTTGTGCCATACGCGCACCGCCGAGTTTGTAGCGGCCTTTGCTGCCGGGCGCCATGCGTGTGCCTTCGGGGAAGATGGTTATCCAGAAGCCTTCGCTTTTACGTGCTAAGCCTTGTTCCATCAGCATTTGCGTGGCTTTGGGGCCGGCGCTGCGGTCGATGCCGATGGTTTTGGCTAGTTTCAAGCCCCAGCCGAAAAACGGCAGCTTGAATAATTCTTTTTTGGCTACGAAAACTTGCAGCGGCATAATAGACTGCAAGGCCAGCGTTTCCCAGCCGGATTGGTGCTTGCTACAAATGATGGATGGCTCGCTAGGGATATTTTCTGCGCCGATAACGCGGTATTTGAGGCCGATAATGTGCTCAAGCGACCACATCAGCAGTTTGGTCCAGGCGCGTCCGACGCGGTTGGCGCCACGGGGGAACAGGGTCGCCGGCAGCACCAGCAAGAACATCAGTGGTGTGGAAATCACCAGAATCAGCCAATATATTAGGTTTCGCAACAACAGCATAGTTTCTTCCAAAAAACAGGGGTGAACCGAAGGAACGTTTGGTTTTTTGCTTCGGCACAATGGGCTTTCAGGTAGCCTTGTGTAATGGATTTCAGGCCGACCGATAGAGGCTGGGCATTTAGGTGGATTGGTTGATGGAGCCTGAAGGGCTTTGGGTCAGAAATTGGGAAAAAGCCATTAAATCATCAAACACTTGCGTGTTTTCAGGTAGCTTGTCGGCTTGATTGGCGAATGTTTTTTTGCCTTTGCCGCTCAAAACCAGTGCAGATTTGCCGCCCACGGCGTCTATGGCTTGCAAGTCGCGCAGGCTGTCGCCCACCAGCCAGGTATCGGCGGCGTTGGCATTGAAGCGGGCGATGATGTCTTCAATCATCCCCGGCTTGGGCTTGCGACAGTTGCAGTCGGAGGCATCGGTGTGTGGGCAAAACCAGATGCCGCCGATGCTGCCGCCAGCCTGTTGCACCAGCTTGTGCATTTTGGCGTGCATTTCGTTGAGATCTTGCATGGTGAAGTATTTGCGGCCTATGCCCGACTGGTTGGTGGCGACGGCAATGGTGTAGCCGGCTTGGGTGAGGAAGGCGATGGCGTCCATGCTGCCTTCGAGTGGTATCCATTCGTCTACGGACTTGACGAAGTCGTCGCGGTCTTGGTTGATCACGCCGTCGCGATCGAGAATAATCAGTTTCATGGTGGTTCCTCAGGCGGTTTTCAGTGATGCTTGCCAGCGGTCGAATGCGGCCTGGAACACGGCATTCAGCTTGTGCTGGTTTTCCTGTGTGTCGGCCACATGGTAGAAGCTCGGCAGCTCGGGTGTGTTCATGGTGGTAACATAGTCTTCCATAAAGGCGCCGTAACCTTCTTCTTCGTCTTCATAATAAAACGCGCTGAAACGTTGGCCGAGTGGTGAAAAGTCGTTTTCGTCCAGCTCGCCGCCCATGTTTTTTAAAATAAAACCGGCACCGCTGAGGCTGCCGGTTTTCAGCGCGGCCATGTCTTCGGCGGCGGCATCTTCCCAGCCGGAGTTGTGCAGGTTTTGCGACACCGCCCAGGCCCAATAAAACCCCATGTGGGTGGCGGCGCGGCTTTCGGGTAAGTCGACAGGGTAATCTTCTTCGGTGTGATAATCAATGTGGTCGTACATGGTTTGGGCTACCTGAATAAAGGCGATGGAGAATTATAGCACTGATGTGCAAAGGCTACCTGAAAGCCGTTTCCGGTTTCAGGTAGCCTTTGCAAGGGTTTGAATCATGACTGCTATTTGGCTGAAGTTTTAAACTGCTTCTGCTTCTTCGGCCAGAAAACCGCGCAGTTTTTGCATGGCTTTGGCTTCGATTTGGCGGATGCGTTCGGCCGATACGCCGTATTCGGCTGCCAGCTCGTGCAGAGTCAGACCGCTGTCGTCTTGCAGCCAGCGGGTTTCGACAATGCGGCGGCTGCGGTCGTCAAGTTGCGCCAGGGCTTTTTGCAGACCTTCGGTTTGCAGGGCGTAGTGCGCTTTTTTGGCAATTTGCTGGGTCGGCTCGGTTTCGTTGTCGGCCAGCCAGTCAATCGGGGCGAAACTGTCTTCGTCGTCACTGTTGTCCGCCATGATGCCTACATCTTTACCGGTCATGCGTTGTTCCATCTCCATCACTTCGGAGAGTTTGACACCCAAATCGGTGGCAATATCTTGCGCTTCCTGCGGGCTTAAGGCGTTGAGGCTTTTGCGCATGCTGCGCAGGTTGAAAAACAGCTTGCGTTGCGGCTTGGTGGTGGCTACGCGCACCAAGCGCCAGTTGCGCAGAATGAATTCGTGGATTGCGGCTTTAATCCAATGCACGGCAAATGAAAACAGGCGCGCGCCGCGAGTGGGTTCGAAGCGTTTTACGGCTTTCATTAGGCCGATATTGCCTTCCTGAATCAGGTCGGCCTGGTTGAGGCCGTAGCCGTCGTAGCCGCGGGCGATGGAAACCACCACGCGCAGGTGGGAAAGAATCAGTTTTTTAGCAGCTTCCAAATCGCCGTGTTGTTGTTTTTCAGCCAGAGTGCTTTCTTCTTCTGCTGTAAGCATGGGAACGCTGTTTACAGTATGAATATATTGCTCGAGGCTGCCGTGTGCGGTGGGGATGGGCAAGGCGAAGGCGGTATTCATTGTCATTATGGCTTTCCTTTTCGGTGGAACGCGCAATGTGGCGTTCTGGATATATTAGGTAGCACTTTCGGGGCGGTAAACAGTATGCGCTATGGCGCGTCAGCCCCTGTGGCTTCGATAAGTATTAGACAAAATTTTTGTGTAGCGTTGTGCATGCAATAGGTTAAATTGTGTATATTTTTTATGTTGATTGATTTTTAATATTTGAGTAGTTTTGTCAGGATTATTATTTTACCTAAAATATAGCATTTTGTCAGCTTGTTGTTGGTGGGTTTAGGCAGGTTTGCAATAGCGGCGGCTGGCATAAAACAGGGCGGCGGCAATCAGGCTCAGGAAGACAATAAACGGCCAAGAGCTACCGGTTTTCATATACGGGGTATCACCACGATAGCCTTCAATTTGGCCTTCTAATACGGTGGCGGTATCCGGAGGAGCCGCTGCAATCACTTTGCCCTGCGGGCTGACGATGGCGGTGAGGCCGGTGTTGGTGGCGCGCACCATATAGCGGCCAAGCTCCAGTGCGCGGGCCTGCGATTGCTGTAATTGCTGGTACATGGCGTTAGACTGGCCGTACCAAGCCATATTGCTCACGTTGGCAAGCAGGCTGGCTTGTTTGGCAGGGGCGATTAATTCGTCGCCGAAGCCGTCTTCATAGCAGATGTTGAAGGCCACTTGCTGGTTGTTCATGGCAAACGGTTTTTGCGCATAGCCGCCGCGGCTGAATCCGGCCAGCGGCATATTCATTTGTTGGTAGAGCCAGCCGGTGATTTGCGGCAGCGGGATGTATTCGCCAAAGGGCACCAGATGATTTTTGGCATAGTGCGGAATATTGTCCGGCGCATCAGGGTGGTAATCGGAGAGGTTGATCACAGCATTCAGGTAGCCTGTGTGGTTTTCCGTATATTGCGGGATGCCCAGCGCCAGTGCGCTGCCGTTGCGTTGTGCCTGGCTGGCAAACTGGGGAATCACACCTTCGTGCAAGTCTTGCCGCATCACGGGGATGGCGGTTTCGGGCAGGATAACGATGTCGGCATGAGTGTGTGCCACTTGGTCGTAATAGCGCTGGATGGTGGGCATGATTTGGCTTTCATCCCATTTCAGCGTTTGCGCGATATTGCCCTGCGCCAAAGCTACGCTGGCGCGGGTGCCGTCCGGTTCGGTAAAGGCCGTTTGGCGCAACAGCCAGCCGCTGCCGAGCAAACAGGCAATCAACATAATGGCGCTGATGCGCAGGCGCGGGTTGGGGCGTTCGGGGTTGACTGCCAAAACCAGCCAGCAACCTAAAAGTGCAGTGGTAAAGGTAACGAGATGAATGCCGCCGAGTGGGGCGAAACCGGCCAGTGGCGAACCGTCGGCAATTTGAGAATAGCCCAGAGCGCCCCAGCCAAAGCCGGTGAGGGCGCGTTCGCGGGCGAATTCGGTAATCGTCCACAATACAGGCAAGACTAGGCCGGTTTTGAGCCAGCGCGGCAAATGCAGTTTTTCCCACAGCCAGAAGGCGGAGGCAGGAAACAGGGCGAGATAGGCGGGAAACAGCAGTGTGAGTGGCAACGCGTAGAGATTGGGCAGTCCGGAAACGTCGTGCAACGCGGTGTGTATCCAATAAAACTGGCAGGTGTAGGCCACCAAGCCAAACAGATAGGCGCTGCGCACGATGCGGTTGGGACGCAGTTCAATCAGGCGGACGAGCGCGCCAAATAAAACCGGCATCAGCCAAAAGTGGTAATAAGGGGCAAACGCCAGTGGTGTGGCGGCGGCAAAGACGGCAAGCAGCGGCCAATAGAGCCAGGGCTTTTGCCAGTATTCGTCTAATTTCTTGAGAAAAGTCATTCAGGTAGCCTGAAGTTTGCCGTGATGGGCGCAATTATAACGGATTTTGGCAGGGTGCGGACAGGTGGTGTCAGAACATTCGATTAGCCTGTTGCCTATGCAAAAGGCTACCTGAAAACAGCATGATGTGTTTCAGGTAGCCTTCTTTTATCAGGCAGCTTGCGTTTAAGGCTGCCGGTTGTTCAAGCCCAATACATCCTGCATGTCGAACAGGCCGGCGGGGTGCTGGCGTAACCAGACGGCCGCGCGCACGGCGCCGGCGGCAAAAGTCATGCGGCTGCTGGCCTTATGGCTGATTTCCACACGCTCGCCGTCGGTGGCAAACAGCGCGGTATGGTCGCCGACAATATCGCCGGCGCGCACAGTGGCAAAGCCGATGGTATTTGGATCACGTGGGCCGGTATGGCCTTCGCGGCCGTAAACGGCGCATTCGCTTAAATCGCGGCCGAGCGCGCCGGCGATGACTTCGCCCATGCGCAAAGCCGTGCCGCTGGGCGCATCGACTTTATGACGGTGGTGGCCTTCAATAATTTCAATGTCGTAGCCTTCGTTGAGCACGCGGGCAACGGTGTCGAGAATATGGAAGGTGAGGTTTACGCCCACGCTGTAATTGGCGGCAAACACAATTGCTGTTTTTGCCGCAGCGGCTTGAATGGCGGCTTTACCTGCATCGTCAAAACCGGTGGTGCCGATTACCATTTTTACGCCGGCGGCGGCGCACTTTTCCAGATAAACACGGCTTGGCTCGGGACGGGTAAATTCGATGAGTACATCGCTGCCGGTCAAGACAGCATCAATATCGCTGCTGATGACTACGCCGGTTTTCAAGCCGAGGGCGTAGCCGGCATCCAGCCCCAGCGCTTCAGAACCGGCGTGTTCGAGCGCACCGCTCAATACGGTGTCGGGATGGTTGTTTACCGCTTCAACCAACACTTTGCCCATGCGGCCGTTGGCGCCGGCAATGGCGATTTTTAAAGGGTTCATGCGCGGTTTCCTGAATTAAGGTTCGGGTGTCCAAAGAGGGGCGGCCGGGGCAGCGGGCGCATCGGCTTCCGGCGCTTTACCATATTGCGCTTCCAGTTGCTTGCGGACGTATTCGATGGCATTGCCTTCGGCGCGCACCAGTGCATCATTGTTGAAATGAAGCGTCAGCACGCGCAAATCTTCTACTACGCCATTACGGCTGATGTTATAAGTGTAGTCCCAACGATCAGCATGAAACGGATCGCGCAAAAGCGGCGTGCCCAGCATGAGCTGCACCTGATCGCGGCTCATGCCTGTGCGTAGAGAAGCAACGGCGCGGGGATCGAGCTCGTTGCCTTGAACCACGGTAAGTTTGTAGGAAGGAAAATTGGAAACGCGCTCGGCAGAGCAGGCGGACAGGCCAATTACAGCGGCGGCCAGCAGACACAGGTTTTTTTTCACGGGAAGACCTTTCCGTTGTTCAAACAGTGGTTTTACAGGCCGTGCGCGGTACCGGCCAATTAAAAACCTTTATCATTTAATAGTGGGCAAAGCCGCTAAAAATGCGTATTATAACGACAATTACACAACAGCGGTATGGGAAGAGGATGATGAATAGCAATATCAATCAATTGAAAGACAACGGCTTGAAAGTAACCGGCCCGCGCCTGAAAATTTTGGATTTGTTTGAAACGCATGCCGAAGAGCATCTGAGCGCTGAAGATGTTTACCGTATTTTGCTTGATGAGGGCGTTGAAATCGGCGTGGCCACCATCTACCGCGTGCTCACCCAGTTTGAGCAGGCCGGTATTTTACTGCGCCACCATTTCGAAACCGGCAAAGCGGTTTACGAGCTGTATACCGGCGGCCATCACGACCATATCGTCTGCGTAAAATGCGGTAAAATCACTGAATTCCATAACGACGAAATCGAGAAACTACAAGATAAAATCGCCGATGAAAACGGTTACCGCATTGTTGACCATGCTTTATATATGTATGGCGTATGCGGTGATTGCCAGAAAAAAGACAAACGCTGATTCACACTTGAAGCGGTTTTCAGGTAGCCTTATTTCGTATCAGGCTACCTGAAAATTATTGTAGGCGATAAACACGCATTCTGCTGCCGTGCTGTTACGCTGTTATTTCTGGCTTAACCTGCCACCGGAACAGAACATGAATATCCCGCTGTTAGACGATACAGGCTGTTTGCCCGACTTGGCTGCAGCAGTGCGCGAGCGCGACGGGCTGGTGGGCGCGAGTACCGATTTGTCGGTGGCGCGACTTTTGACCTTTTATCCGCACGGCATGTTTCCGTGGCACGGCGATGGTCGCTTTTTCTACTGGTTTACCGTTTCCCCGCGTGCGGTGCTGTATCCGGCCAAGCTGCATATTGGCCGCTCGCTGGCGAAAACCCTGCGTCATAAACCGTATGCCGTGAGCGTGAACCGGGCTTTTGCAAGCGTGATTGCCGCTTGCGCCGCCGCACCGCGTGAAGGGCAGCAGGGCACTTGGATTGGCCACGATTTTCAGGTAGCCTACACCCGTTTGCACCAGTCCGGACATGCGCATTCGTTTGAATGCTGGTATCCCGACGGACAGGGCGGCCGGCAACTGGCCGGCGGTTTATACGGCGTTCAGATTGGCTGCGTATTTTTTGGCGAATCCATGTTTGCCCGGCAAAGCGATGCCTCCAAAATCGCTTTTGCTCATGCCGTGCCTTATTTGGCCGAATGTGGCGTGCAACTGATTGATTGCCAGATGCACACTGCACATTTGGCGCGCTTTGGCTCGGAAAATCTGCCTTTGGCAGATTTTCAGGTAGCGCTGCAAGCTTTTACCCGGCAAAGCCTTGCCAGCGCTATCGGTAGTAACATGCTTCATGTTACGTTTTAACCATTAATCGTTTATCGAACAGACTTCTTCATTAGGAATCAACATGTCATTACAAAACATTATCGAAACCGCCTTTGAAAACCGTGCCGACATCACGCCGGCCACCGTGAGCGACGAGGTGAAAAACGCCGTGCAGGATACGCTGAAACAGCTCGATGCCGGCACTTTACGCGTGGCCGAGAAAAAAGACGGTGTCTGGGTGGTAAACGAATGGGCGAAAAAAGCCGTGTTGCTGTCATTCCGCATTGCCGACAACGAAGTGCAAAACGACGGCGTAAACCAATATTTCGATAAAGTGCCCACTAAATTCGCCGACTGGAGCGAAGAAGAATTCAAAGCCGCCGGCTTTCGCGCCGTGCCCGGTGCCGTGGCGCGCCGCGGCAGCTTTGTAGCCAAAAACGTGGTGTTGATGCCCTCTTATGTGAACATCGGCGCTTATGTGGATGAAGGTGCAATGGTAGATACTTGGGCCACCGTGGGCTCGTGCGCGCAAATCGGCAAAAACGTGCATTTGAGTGGCGGCGTCGGTATTGGCGGCGTGTTGGAGCCGTTGCAGGCCGCACCGACCATCATTGAAGACAACTGCTTTATCGGCGCACGCTCGGAAATTGTCGAAGGCGTGATTGTGGAAGAAGGCAGCGTGATTTCTATGGGCGTATACATCGGCCAGTCGACCAAAATCTACGACCGTGAAACCGGTGAAGTGTCTTACGGCCGCGTACCTGCCGGCTCGGTGGTGGTGTCGGGCAGCCTGCCTGCCGCCGATGGCAGCCACAGCCTTTATTGTGCAGTGATTGTGAAAAAAGTAGATGCCAAAACCCGCGCTAAAACCAGTGTAAACGAATTGCTGCGCGGTGTGTAATTGCCAAAGCGGCAGTAGTAGATAGTTTGATGATAAAGGCTACCTGAATGTGTTTCAGGTAGCCTTTGGTTTATGAGGGATATGAAATGAAGCAAAAACAGCCCGTACGGTGGAGGCGTATGGCTGTGCAGTGCAGTATTATCGCATTACTTGGGCGATGATGTAGCCGATGCCGATTAAAATGGCCACAACCACGGCGATGATGATTAAGGTAACCACGGCATTGGGGCCCCTGAACCAGCTGCCGAAATAGTCACCGCCCAAGCTGCGTTCCAGCTCATGGCGGATTTTTTTACGCAGGCGTTTTTCTTCTTCTTGCTTTTCGCGCCACAGTTTATAGGCGATTTCGTGCTGTTTACGGCTTTCAAAAGCCATGCGTTCTTGCCATTCAATACGGCGGTGCTGGATTTGTTCTTCGGTGGCGGTGCCGATGATCAGCTTGCAGCAGGGGCATTGTTTGGTGTCAGGGTCTTCAAAAATAGTGTAGCACACCGGGCATTGGGGGATGGGGTCTGATGTGTTGGTGGCATCGGGGTCGCCGTTGGCATCGGGCGCGAGTTCGAGTGAGCGGCGGACGATAACATCCAAACCCAGATAGCTGAAATAGTGTTGTGCATTTTCGCGTTCTTCGTTGGAACAGCTCTCTGCAATAATGGCTTGACGGTATTCGGCCAGAGAACTGATGATATCGTTTGCTTCTTGCTCGGACAGGTTTGAGCGAATAAACTCATTGACGCGTTCGTAATCCGTATTGGGCGGATAGGAAACATATACGTCATAAAGAGTATTCGCTTTATGCTTTGGGTTCATGTTATTCCTGTTATAGGGGAGCAGTTCGTTTGCCGTAGTGTGTGCGTGCTTTGGTTTAAAAATGTTTGTTATGGCTAGGGTAAAACGAAAGCTGAGGCATAATTTTGAGTAACGATTTTAGCTGGTTAATTTCTTTTTACAGGTGACTATAAACAAAAGGTATTAAATGCTGAATCAGCGGTATACTATGTCCATGTAGTAAAATTACTAAATTATTGATTGCTTTGTAATGGGAAATAATAAAGTGAATTATAAATAAACACGGCTGTTTTGGCTAATTGTAAAGGTTACCTGAAAACAAAATCTTAATTCAGGTAGCCTTGCGCTTTAAGTTATCCGAGGCGTGAATTTGTTGTTTGTGAAACCTACACTGAAAATGAAGAACCGCAGCCGCAAGTGGTGGTGGCATTGGGGTTGCGGATGACGAATTGTGAACCGTGCAGGCTTTCGGTGTAGTCAATTTCTGCGCCGATTAGATATTGGTAGCTCATGGGGTCGACCAAGAATTTGAGGCCGTTTTTTTCGATTTCGAAATCGTCGTCGTTTTTAATTTCATCGAAAGTGAAACCGTATTGAAAGCCGGAACAGCCGCCGCCGTTAACGAAAACGCGTAGTTTGAGATCGGGGTTGTTTTCTTCGGCGATGAGGTCGGCCACTTTGGTGCAGCAGCTTTCGGTGAAAACAATGGGGGTTTCTTCTGACATGATGTGCTTCCTTTTATTCTGTGTGTGTTTATTCAGCTATTGTCGCGCAGATTGGGGCGGGCTGCAATGATTTCAAGTGCTTTTACACGGGGTTGACTGCGTGCGGGAGCAGGAAAAAGGCTACCTGAAAACGCCAAGAGGAGTGTTTCAGGTAGCCTTTGGCTGTGTTGAATCAGGGCAACAGCGGTGCGCCTTGCAGACCAGCGGTTTCTTCTAATCCGAACATGATATTCATGTTTTGTATGGCTTGGCCGGCGGCGCCTTTAACGAGGTTGTCGATTACGCTCAGGAAAATCCATACGTTGCTTTGCGGTGCCTGTTGCACGCTGATGCGGCAGGTGTTGGCGCCGCGCACGCTGCGGGTTTCGGGTGTGGCGCCTTGCGGCATCACATCAACGAAGGGGCTGTTGCGGTAAAAATCACCCAGGATTTCGTTGGGGTTGATGCCGGGTTTGAGGTGGACGTAGGTGGTGGCGTGCATGCGGCGGATGAGCGGGGTGAGGTGGGGCACGAAAATCAGGCCGTCGGCGATGTTGTGTTGCAGTTTGCTGATGGTTTGTTTGATTTCGGGCAAGTGGCGGTGGCCGGAAACGCCGTAGGCTTTGAAGTTGTCACCGGCTTCGCAAAAGAGGGTGCCGACGCTGGCTTTGCGGCCGGCGCCGGATACGCCGGATTTGCAGTCGGCAATTAGCGGCATGTTTTCTTGCAGTGCGCCTTGTTGCAGCAGCGGCAGCAGCGGCAGGGAAACGCAGGTGGGATAGCAGCCGGGGTTGGCGATGAGGCGGGCGGTTTTGATTTGCTCGCGGTTCATTTCGCACAGGCCGTAGATGGCTTGCGACAGCGTTTCGGGTGCGGTGAAAGGCATGCCGTACCATTGCTCCCAGGTGGGAATGTCTTCGAGACGGTAGTCGGCGGAAAGGTCGATTACACGCACGCCTTGTTGGATCAGGGCGGGTGCGTCGCGCATGGCGACGCCGTGCGGGGTGGCGAAAAAGACCAAATCACATTGCTCCAGCCCGGCGTCTTCAGGGCTTTGGAATTTCAGGTCGTACACGCCGCGCAGGCTGGGAAAGTAGTCGGCCACGGGCATGCCGGCTTCGCTGCGGCTGGTTACGGCGGTGACGTTGGCATGGGGATGGTTGGCGAGCAGGCGCAGGAGTTCGACGCCGGTGTAGCCGGTGGCGCCGACGATGCCGATGTTGATGGTGTGCTGTGCGGTCATGCGAAATCCTTTGATCGGAATACAGAGAGGGTGGGGCGTATTCGTGATGGATAATAAATTAAAGGCTACCTGAAAGGTTTTCAGGTAGCCTCAATATTATGGCTTGGCTTTTTGGCTGTCTACAATTTTCAGGCCGGCGGCGACGAGGGAGCCGACGTCGGCAACGTTGGCCGGCATGATTAAGGTGTTGTTTTCTTTCGCCAGCTTGCCTAAGGCTTCTACATATTGTTCGGCTACTTTCAGGTTGATGGCTTCAGAACCGCCGGGGGTTTGCAGGGCATCGGCTACCAAGCGAATGGCGTCGGCATTGGCGCTGGCCACCAGGCGCATGGCTTCGGCTTCACCCTGTGCGCGGTTGATTTGGGCGATTTTTTCGCCGTTTGAAGCATTGATGGCGGCTTGTGCTTCACCTTCGGATTTTTGGATGTCGGATTCACGTTGGCCGCTGGCAAGGTTGATTTGCTCGATTTTGCGGCCTTCGGATTCGGCGATGCGGGCACGCTTTTCGCGTTCGGCCGTGATTTGTGCCTGCATGGAACGCAAAATTTCTTGCGGTGGTACCAAGTCTTTGATTTCGTAGCGTAATACCTTCACGCCCCAGGAAATGGCGGCTTCGTCGAGTGAGGCGACCACGGTGGCGTTGATGTCATCGCGTTCTTCAAAGGTTTTGTCCAATTCCATGCGGCCGATTACCGAGCGCAGCGTGGTTTGAGCAAGCTGGGTGATGGCCATGATGTAGTTGCTGGAGCCGTATGAAGCGAGCTTAGGGTCGGTGACTTGAAAATAGATGATGCCATCTACGGTGAGCTGGGTGTTGTCGCGGGTGATGCAGACCTGGCTCGGTACGTCGAGCGGAATTTCTTTCAGGGTGTGTTTGTAGGCCAGGCGGTCGACAAAGGGGATGAGGATGCTCAGGCCGGGATTTAATACTTTATGGAAACGACCCAAGCGTTCGACCACAAATGCTTCTTGTTGCGGCACAACCACAAAGGATTTGAAGCCGAATACAATGACGGCGATGAAGAGCAGAATGGGGAAGCTGAGGAGAAGTTCCATGGGTTTTCCTTAATGCAGGTGAATGAGAAGGATGTTACCGTTTTTGCCGGTGATGACGGCGGTGTGCGGCGTGGCGGCATTCATGGCGCTTTCTGCCTGCGCTTGCCATTGCGCGCCGCGATACGCTACTTCATAGAGGTTGCCGTGCAGGTGGCGGGTAATCTGCACTGTTTGCCCGATGTCGAGATCGTTGCGCGCGGCCTCTTCGGCGGGGGGATGGCGGTGGCGCTTAATCCAGCCTTTTGCCCACCAGATGCCGATGGCCGATAAGACGGCAGCAGTGAGTATGCTGATGCTGCTGTTGTCGAACAAAAGAGCGGCCAAACCCGCACCAAACAGCGCGGCGCTGACCACAAGCAGATAAATGGTGCCGATAAACAGCTCGACAATCAGGATGAGGGCGGCGGCAATAAACCAATAAACCATGCTGTTCCCCTTTGTTTTCAGATAGCCTGTATATGGTGGCTTTAGGTGTAATTTCAATATGAAATAAGCAATTAGGCAAATGGGCGGTGGTCGTTTGTAATGTGTTTCAAGCTGCCTACGGGTGTTTAGGAGGCTGTTTTCAAGATGCGTTGCCGGCGCGTTTCGCTCAATACCATGCCGGCGGATACGGATACATTCAGGCTCTCTACGGTGCCAAACATGGGGATGGATACCAGCATGTCGCAATGCTCGCGGGTGAGGCGCCGCATGCCTTCGCCTTCGTTGCCCATTACCCATGCAACGCTTTCAGGTAGCTCGCAATGGTGTAAGTCGGCATCGCCGCCCATGTCGGTACCGACTACCCAGATGCCATATTCTTTTAGTTCACGCAGGGTGCGTGCAAGGTTGGTAACGGTGATGTAGGGCACGGTTTCAGCTGCACCGCAGGCCACTTTGCTTACCGTGGCGTTGAGCCCCGCGCTTTTGTCTTTGGGTGCAATCACGGCGTGCACACCCATGGCGTCGGCGGTGCGCAGGCAGGCGCCGAGGTTGTGCGGATCGGTGATGCCGTCGAGCACCAGCAGCAGTGCCGGTTCGCGCAGGTTTTCCAAAACGTCTTCCAAATGCACGTGGTTTTTCGAGGCATCAATAAAGCCTACCACGCCTTGATGGCGTGCGCCTTTGCTGATGGTATTTAGGCGTTCGAGCGGTGCAAAATGAACGCGCACGTTTTCGGTGGCGGCTTTTTCCAACACCTCCCGTGTGCGCGCATCGTTTTTGCCTTCCTGAATATACAGTTCGGTAAGGCTTTTGGCGTTTTGCCACAAGCGGGCGTTGACGGCGTGGAAGCCATAGATGAGTCGTTGGTTGGCCATAATCGCTTTCCTGTTGAATGCTGCATTATAGCGGGATTGTGCGGGGGCGGCTATGGTGGCAGGGCTACCTGAAAAATGGTTTCAGGTAGCCCTGTGTGGCGGGAAAAGTTGTTTGGATATTATTTTATAAGATATTATTTCAATAATTTAATTTAGGGGAGAGCGCGGTGTTGCCGTGGCGTTGGAGTGCTGCCTGGGTGTTGGGTGTGGCTGGATCGTTTGCCTTGCCGTTTGTGCCGCCTGCGGGCGCCTGGCTGGTGTTGGGTGCGAGTTTGGCGGTGTTGGCCTTCTGGCGGCGGCGTTGTGTTTGGCTTTGGCTGGCGTTGTTGCTGTGTGCGGGTGCTGCTTATGCGGTGTGGCATATGGAGCGGCAGTTGGCACGGCAGTGGCCGTTGGTGCGCACTGCGCCGGTATCGCTGACGATACGGGTGGTGGATTTGCCGCAGGCCGATGACAGGCGCGTCCGCTTTCTGGCGGAGGCGAGGGATGAGCAGGGGCGGCAGTGGCGCTTGCAGCTTGCCGATTATCAGTTGCGCGATTGGCCGGCGGGCAGTGTGTGGCGGGTACAGGCGCGTTTGCGCGCGCCGGTGGGCGAGGTAAACCGCACCGGTTTTAATCGTGAAGCTTGGGCGTTGCGCAACGGTATCGACGGCACCGGCACCTTGGGCAAGGCACGGCAGCAGTTGGCGATGGGCGACAGGTTGGGTTTGTTGCCGTTGCGTGCGGCGGCGGCCGGAAGCTGGCAGCGGGTGGCGGCTTATCCCGATGGTACGGCTTTGATGAGGGCTTTGAGTATTGGTGAACAATCGGCTTTGTCGGAGGCGGCGTGGCAGGCGTTTCGGCCATTGGGGCTGAATCATTTGGTGAGCATTTCCGGCCTGCATGTGGGTATGGTGGCTTTGTTGGCGGCCTGGTTGGCCAAGCGTTTGCTGCATGTTTCGCCCTGGGTGCCGGCGCGGCCGAAAGTGTGGGTGTTGGCGGCGGGTTTGCTGGCGGCATTTGCGTATGCGCTGTTGGCCGGCTTTTCGGTGCCGACGCAGCGGGCGGTATTGATGCTGGCGGTGTTTGCTTGGGTTTGGCAGCGGCGGCGTGCCGGTTCGGTGTGGGAGGTGTGGTGGCTGGCTTTGGCGCTGGTGCTGCTGTTTGATCCGGCGGCGGTGTTGGGTGCGGGCTTTTGGCTGTCGTTTGGTTTGGTGGCGGCTTTGTTGTGGGCATCGGCCAATCGTATCGGTGAGGCGGGGCGCGGCTGGCGTTTGGCGTTGCGGGCACAGTTGGCCGTGACCGTGTGGTCGGTGGTGTTGCTGGGCACTTGGTTTGGCGCGTTGCCGTTGATCAGCCCGTTGGTGAATGCGTTGGCGATTCCGTGGTTTTCATGGATACTCACGCCGCTGGCGTTGTTGGCTTCGGCCTTTCCGTGGCTGCCGCTGCAAACGTTGGCGGCGGCTTTGGCGGAGTATACGGTGCGTTTTCTGGTTTGGCTGGCAGCTTATGCACCAGAATTTGGTGTGGCGGCGGCGCCTTTGCCGTTGTTGCTGCTGGCGGTGGTGGCTTCTTTGCTTTTGGTGTGGCCGCGCGGCAGCGGTTTGCGGCCGTGGGCTTGGTTGGCATTGGCGGCGTTTGTGTTATACCGCCCGGCTTTGCCGCCGGAAGAGCAGGCACGGGTAACGGTGTGGGATGTGGGGCAGGGCTTGTCTTTGCTGGTGCAAACGGCAGGGGAAAGTCTGCTGTTTGATACCGGCACCCCGGCGTCGGCACAGATGAGTTTATTGCCGAATTTGCGCGCGGCGGGTGTGCGGCGTTTGGATGTGTTGGTATTGTCGCACCACGATAACGACCACGACGGCGGTTTTGACACCATTGCTGTCAGCATGAAGCCGCGTTTGCTGTTGGCGGGACAGCCTGCTTTTTATCCGCAGGCGCAGGATTGCCATGAGCGGCACTGGCTGTGGCATGGTGTGATGTTTGAATTTTTAGAGACAGAGAAAACGGCAGACGACAATGGCCAAAGTTGTGTTTTGCGGGTTGTGGCCGGTGGCGATGCGCTGCTGGTGAGTGGTGATTTGGGGCAGGCAGGGGAGCGGGCGCTGGTGGCTCGGTATGGCGGCAGCCTGTTTAGCCAGGTTTTGCTGCTGGGGCATCACGGCAGTGGCTCGTCTTCTGCCGGTGAGTTTTTAAATGCGGTGGCGCCGCAATATGCGGTGGCCTCCAGCGGCTACGGCAATCCTTACCGCCATCCCGCGCCGGCAGTGCAGGCGCGCGTGCGTGCTCACGGCATCCGTTTGTTGCGCACGGATCAATCAGGCGGTATGGTGTTTGAGCTGGGCAGCGGCGAGGTGTTTCGCGGCTACCTGAAAGTGTATAAACCGTATTGGCAGCGGAAGCCGTTTGCGGCGGTTGAGCATTAAGACAAAAGGCTACCTGAAAACTTTTCAGGTAGCCTTTTGTCTTAATGAAGCGTTCAGACGTTTAAAGGCTGGAGCGAATAGCTAAGATTGTCATCGCGTACGCGCAACAGCAGGTCGATGTTGGGATGTTTGCCCGGATGTGCTTCGGCATCGGCCACATGTTCGGCAAACCACGCTAAACCCTGCTCGGCGGCTTGCCGGTTGAGGCGGCCATTAAACTGCTGCGCTAGAGCGTGATACAGTTTCAGCGAACCGAGTTTGCCTGCTACGGCGGGAATGTGGTGGACGGTTTCGCCGTTGCTGGCGCAGACATTCAAGCCGCTTAAGTGGTCAACGGCGGGCAGGGTTGACAGATTGTCTTGAAAACTCATGGTTTGTCCTTGTATTCAGGCGTGGCGGGTGCCGAAAATTTTATCGCCGGCATCGCCCAAGCCGGGAATAATATAGCCTTGCTCGTTTAGGTGGCTGTCGAGCGAGGCGCTGTAAATCGTAACGTCGGGATGGGCGTTGTTGACGGTTTCCACACCTTCGGGCGCGGCCACCAAAACCAGCGCTTTGATGTTGCGGCAGCCCTTACTTTTTAAAAGCTCGATGGTGGCGTTCATGGAGCCGCCGGTGGCCAGCATCGGGTCGAGAATCAAGGCCGGGCGCTCATCCATTTTGTCGACCAGTTTTTCAAAATAGGAAACCGGCTGCAAGGTTTCTTCATCGCGTTGGAGGCCGACCATGCTGATTTTGGCGGTGGGAATCAGATCCAGCACACCGTCGAGCATGCCCAAGCCGGCGCGCAAAATCGGCACGATGGTAATGGTTTTACCCTTGATACGCTGGCCTTCGATTTTGCCGCACCAGCCGTCGCATTCGTAAATTTCGATTTCAAAATCGCGGCTGGCTTCGTAGGCCATTAAACGGGAAAGTTCTTTGGTCAGTGTGCGGAATTTACTGGTGCTGCAATCGCGTGCGCGCAACAGGCTTAATTTGTGTTTAACTAAAGGGTGGTCGATGATGTGGATATTCATAATATTCTCTGTGGGGCGTGATAACCGAATTGTTGTACTGCTGAACCAAGCGTATTATAAAGCGTTTGCCCAGTGTATGGAATGTATGGCAATGGATGGTTAGGGAATGGCGCAGTAAAACCGGCTTGCCGTTAATTTAATCTTTGTTATTTAAATTTCTTTATCAACGGAACTTTAAATATTTCGTTTTATAGAATGGTTATCATGAAACTGAATCCGACTTCACAAAAATTTATTTTGCACTGGGGCGAAATGGGCAGCCAATGGGGTGTAAACCGCACAGTGGCACAAATTCACGCCTTGTTGTTTATCGTGGCACGGCCGATGCACGCGGAAGAAATTGCGGAAACCCTGAATGTCGCGCGCTCAAACGTGAGCAACAGCATTAAAGAGCTGCAAAGCTGGAAGCTGGTGCACATTGAGCACCAGCTTGGTGACCGGCGCGATTATTTCACCACTTCCGGCGATATTTGGAATTTGTTTCGCGCCATATGCGAAGAACGGCAGCGCCGCGAAATCGAGCCCACGCTGGCGTTTCTGGCAGAATTGATACAAACGCAGGAATTTGCACAGGAAAGCGAAACGGTGCAGCAGCGCATACGCAATACGCACGATTTTGTTGATACGCTGACTACTTGGTCGAAAGAAATGCTCAAACTGCCTACCGTCACGTTGGCGAAAATTCTGAAAAAAGGCGCAAAAATACAAAAGCTTTTGAATTGATTGCGTATTTGACGGCATGGTTTGCGCGTTGCTAAAGCGAGTAATTGATGGCCTGAATTTTTTAAGCAATAATTTCATTATTAACAGAAAAAACTAAATAGATAGAAAACGTAGCATTTATTATTTTGCTTTATCAGGATAATTAGGATTGTTTTTATAAAACAGAAGGTTGCTTTGGGAGGCGGGCAAACGTACGGGCGGCGTCCGACAAATGTTTCGCCATGCCCGCGTAAGCGGTATAATGCGGCGAACCCGATGGGAAGGGATATTGTGCCGATGAAATCAGAATGTCCGTCATATGTAGACAATAGAATTAACGCCTGAGGCTACCTGAAAACCGGCTCAGAGCAGCACTTAATAAACAATAAGGAAAAAATATGTTGAAAAAAACACTTTTGGCTACCGTGTGCGCCGTAACCATGTTGGGCGCGTGCTCCAAAGGTTCGGAGCAAGCCGCAGCATTACCGGCCGGCGAAAAAACGTATATTGTGGCCACCGATGCTTCATACGCACCGTTTGAATACATGGAAAACAATAAAGTGATTGGCTTTTCACACGATATTCTGGAAGCCGCCGGTGCCAAAGAGGGCTTGAAATTTGATTTTGTCAACACGCCGTTTGAAGGTATTTTTGCCAACGTCGATAAAGGCGACAGCGATGTGGCGCTGGCCAGCATCACCATTACCGAAGAACGCAAAAAACAGGTAGATTTTTCCGACCCTTATTTTGAAGCCACACAAATGATTGTAACGGCCGATAAAGGCAGCGATATCAAAAGCTTCGCCGATTTGAAGGAGCGTATGGTTTCTGTTCAAAACGGCACTACCGCCGATTTGATTTTGCAGGATCTGCAGGGCAAGGGCAGCACCAAAATCAAGCGCTTCGAAACCATGCCGCTGGCCTTTAAAGAACTGCAAAGCGGCGGCGTGGATGCCACCGTGGGTGATAACGGCGTGGTGCAGAATTTTGTGACCAATAACCCGAACGTGAACATGAATCTATTTGTTGACCCCTCGTTTGACAAAGAATTTTACGGCTTTGTGGTGAAAAAAGGCCGCAGCGATGATTTATTGCCGAAAATCAATAAAGGCCTGGCTGCCATCAAGGCCGACGGTACATATGAAAAAATTTACGGCGAATGGTTTAAAACTGATGCTGTGCCGGCAGACAATGCGGCCAGCGCCAGCAAATAAGCGTTTATTGAAGCTGCCGGAAACGGCAGCTTTTTTATGTAATACCCGAGCGCAAGCAGCAGCTTGGCTAACCGGGCGCAAACCGTTCACTTAAGGATAAAAGCTGTCCGAAAAAGCAGAATCGGTTACAATGCCACCTAAACCGAACCTTTCTGTTTTTCAGGTAGCCTTAAGGCATCCGAACGCAGGCAGGTTTGAAACCATTACCTTAAAACGGTTATAAGCACATGATGAACAAAGAACAATTTGCCGACAATCACTTTATCCGCACCATTATTGATGAAGACCTGAAAAGCGGCAAGCACAGCGCCATCCAAACGCGTTTCCCGCCGGAACCCAACGGTTACCTGCACATTGGTCACGCCAAAGCCATCTGCCTGAATTTCGGCTTGGCTTATGTCTACGAAGGTCTGTGCAATCTGCGCTTCGACGACACCAATCCCGAAAAAGAATCCGAAGAGTATGTGCGCTCTATTAAAGAAGACGTGCAATGGCTGGGCTTCAAATGGGCGGGCGAGCCGTGTTTTGCCTCCAACTATTTCGACCGCTTGTTTGATTATGCCGTGGAGCTGATTCAGGCAGGCAAAGCTTATGTGGATGATTTGGATGCCGAAGAAATGCGCCAATACCGAGGCACACTCACCGAACCGGGCAAAAACAGCCCTTACCGCGAGCGTACGCCGGAAGAAAACCTCGATTTATTTATGCGCATGAAAGCGGGCGAATTCCCCGATGGCAGCAAAACCCTGCGTCTGAAAATCGACATGGCCTCCGGCAATATCAATTTGCGCGATCCAGTGATTTACCGTATCCGCCGCGTACATCACCACAATACCGGCGATAAATGGTGCATTTACCCGATGTATGATTATACTCATGCCATTTCCGATGCCATCGAACACATCACTCATTCATTGTGCACGCTGGAATTTGAAAGCCACCGCCCGCTGTACGACTGGGTGCTCGACAATATTTCTATCGACAACCATCCGCGCCAATACGAATTTTCGCGTTTGGAGCTGCTGTATTCGATTACCTCAAAACGCAAGCTGAACCAACTGGTGAGTGAAAATCATGTCGGCGGCTGGGATGATCCGCGCATGCCCACCATTTCCGGCATGCGTCGCCGCGGCTATACACCGGAAGGTTTGCGCTTGTTTTGCAAGCGCGTGGGCATTTCCAAAAGCGAAAACACGGTTGACATGGGCGTGTTGGAAGGCGCCATCCGTGAGGAATTGGAAGAAAGCGCACCGCGCATGATGGCCGTGCTCAATCCGATTAAAGTGGAGCTGATCAACTACGATGAAGCGCTCACCCAAAGCCGCAGCGCACCTTATCATCCGCATCATCTCGAATTTGGCGAGCGTGAAGTGCCGATTGCCAAAACCCTGTATATCGAGGCCGACGATTTTGCGCTGGAACCGCCAGCGGGCTGGCAACGCCTGACGCTGGGCGGAGAAGTGCGCCTGCGTTACAGCTATGTTATCAAATGCGAAGAAGTGATTACCAACAGCAGTGGCAGCGTAGTCGGCCTGAAATGCAGCATCGACCACGACACACTGGGCAAAAAACCGGAAGGCCGCAAGGTAAAAGGCGTGATTCACTGGCTGTCTGCCGAACACGCCGTGCATGCTACCGTGCGCCAGTACGACCGTTTGTTTACACAGCCACGCCCCGATGCCGTGCGCGGTGATGACGGCGAATATGTGCCGTTTACCGAGTTTCTGAACCCCGAATCAATGACTGAAATCCACGCCTTTGTGGAGCCGGTTGTCCGCAGCCTGCCCCCCGAAAGCCGCTACCAGTTTGAGCGCTTGGGGTATTTTGTGACCGACCGTTATGAGCACAGCCCAGAAAAACCCGTGTTCAACCGCACGGTTACTCTAAAAGATTCTTGGCATCCGCCGGAGAAATAAACGGGTAAAATGCCACCGTAGTTTAGGTGGCATTTTTATTGATTATTAATGGTTTATTGATTTAACCCGTTTTGTTGGTGTTGGCAAAATACTGGCAAGCACGAGAGGCTACCTGAAAACAGCATGGCAGCAGAAATGTTTGCATTCAGGTAGCCTAATGGCTAAATTATACCGCTGGCGCTGTCTGCCTTGACACTGGAGCATTCACCTCATACAATCGCCGCTCGAATCAAGACTTTTCTCAAGCCACATCCGGCTTTCTGGTTCCACAGTATCCTTAAATACCCCTATATCTTAATTCTGACAATCCGCTCTTCAAAACGGCTGTTTCCACGCCGCCTATCCTAATCGACTATCTAGACTATTTATGCACGTTTCCGAACTACAAACACAACACATTTCCAAACTGTTGGAAATGGCCGAACAACACGGCATTGAAAATGCCAACCGCCTGCGTAAACAAGACCTTGTGTTTGCGATTGTGCGCCAATTAATGAAGCAGGGCGAAGCATTTTCCTGCTCGGGCACATTGGAAATTCTGCCCGACGGCTTCGGTTTTTTACGCAGCTCAGATACGTCTTACTTGGCCGGGCCCGACGATATTTACGTGTCGCCAAGCCAAATCCGCCGCTTCAACCTGCACACGGGTGACACCATCGAAGGCAGCGTGCGCGTGCCCAAAGATACTGAACGCTACTTTGCGTTGGTGCGTCTGGACAATATCAACGGCGACAAGCCGGACGTGTGCAAACACAAAATTTTGTTTGAAAACCTGACGCCGCTGTTTCCCACCAAACAGTTCAAGCTCGAGCGCGACATTCGTGCAGAAGAAAACATCACCAGCCGCGCTATTGATTTGGTGTCGCCCATCGGTCGCGGCCAGCGCGCGCTGCTGGTGGCGCCGCCGAAAACCGGCAAAACCGTGATGTTGCAAAACATCGCCCATGCCATTACCGCCAATTATCCCGAGGCGGAACTGATTGTGCTGCTGATTGACGAGCGTCCGGAAGAAGTAACCGAAATGACGCGCAGCGTGCGCGGCGAAGTGGTGTCGTCTACGTTCGACGAACCGGCGGCACGCCATGTTCAGGTAGCCGAAATGGTGATTGAAAAAGCCAAGCGTATGGTGGAACATAAAAAAGACGTGGTGATTCTGCTTGATTCGATTACCCGCCTTGCCCGCGCCTATAATACCGTGGTGCCGGCTTCCGGAAAAATCCTCACCGGCGGCGTGGACGCCAATGCGCTGCATCGCCCGAAACGCTTTTTCGGCGCCGCGCGCAATGTGGAAGAAGGCGGCTCGCTCACCATTATTGCCACCGCGCTGGTGGAAACCGGCAGCCGTATGGATGACGTGATTTACGAAGAATTCAAAGGTACGGGCAATATGGAGCTGCACCTCGACCGCCGTTTGGCTGAGAAACCCTCGTTCCCCGCCATCAACATTAATAAATCGGGCACGCGCCGCGAAGAGTTGCTGGTACCTAATGACCAGTTGCAGCGCATGTGGCTGCTGCGCAAATTCCTGCACCCGATGGATGAAATCGATGCCACCGAATTTTTGGTCGGCAAATTGCGCGATTCTAAAGATAACAATGATTTCTTTGAATTGATGCGCGGTAAATAACAGAAAAGGCTACCTGAAAATGTTTCAGGTAGCCTTTTCTGTTATTCGCCCGCAATACATTTGAATAATACCCATTCTAAAAAATCACCTTACAGAATAAAAATAGTTCGACAGTACCATCCGCTTAGGCCGGATTATTGAATCCGGCATTTGAGCATCGGCCAAAGTAAGGGACGCCTCTTGTTCTGCAGACATGCGTCGGATTCAAGAATCCAGCCTACACGCTACCTGCTTATATATTATTTTTTAGGATGGGTATAAAGCCTTGCACGGAGATTAATGAAGATGAAACGCCCGATGAATTGGCAAAGCCTGCTCAGTACTCAACGCTTCCGTTTGAAAGACGGCGAAATTGTTCCTACCAGCACGCCGTCTACTCAGGAAGGTGCCGATGCCTTGCGCACGGATTTCCACATTGATTACGACCGTGTGGTGTTTTCCGGCGCATTCCGCCGCTTGGGACGCAAAACCCAAGTACACCCGTTTGCCGAACACGACCACACGCACAACCGCCTGACGCACAGTGTGGAAGTGGCCAGTGTTGGTCGCAGCCTCGGCAACCGCGTCGGCGTGATGTTGCAAACGGGCGAATTCCTGCCGCTGGGCATGACACCGAGCGACATCGGTGCGGTGGTTCAGGTAGCCTGTTTGGCGCACGATTTGGGCAATCCACCCTTTGGCCATACCGGCGAAGAGGCTCTGCGCGACTGGTTCCGCAACCCCGCTCATGCCGTTTATTTGGCCGGTTTGAGCGAAGCCGAACGTTATGATGTGCAAACCTACGAGGGCAACGCGCACAGCCTGCGCATTTTGGCGAGCCTGGAAATGTACCGCAATCGCGGCGGGATGCGTTTAACTGCAGCCACCATCGGCACACTGCTGAAATATCCGTGGACAACGCTGGCGCCGAAAGGGCGGGTAAAATTTAATATTTATCAGGCTGAGTTGCCGTTTGTCCGCCGTGTTGCCAGTGAACTGGGTCTGATTGAACACGCACCCGACCATTGGGCGCGCCATCCGCTTTCCTATTTGATGGAAGCAGCAGACGATATCTGTTATGCCTTGCTGGATCTGGAAGATGCGGTAGAGCTGGGTTTGCTGACCGATACCGAAGTAGAAAGTATTTTGTGCGAGCTGACCTTTGTTGAAAATACCTGGCATGCGCCCTCGAGCAAGCAGCGTTGTGCCATGTTACGGGGCATCGCCATCGGCCGTGCCGTGGATGATGTGGCGCAAACCTTTATGATGCACCAGCAAGAATTATTACACGGCGAATTTCAGGGGCGTGATTTGCTGGCTTTGTGCAGCCCTGAAGTGCAAAATACGCTGGAAAAAGCCAAAGAACTGGCGCGCACGCGTATTTTCCGGCACCAAAGCAAGCTGATGACGGAAATTGCCGCTTTTCCGTGTTTGGGCATGGTGTTGGATTTGTTGGTGCCGGCTGCACACAGCTTGATTACCACCGGAGAGGTGAGTGTGCGCCAATCGCTGGCATTGGATTTGTTGCAAAATGATGATCCGATTGGCCGCGAAGATACTTTGTATGAAGCTTATCTGAAAATTCTCGATTTTGTCGGCGGCATGACTGACAATACCGCTGCCATCATGGCACGGGATTTATCGGGCATCGGCATGATTTAATTTTGTTACATTTCAATTGATTAGTTTGTATTTTTTGGAATTTCCGGTAAAGTGCTGGACAGCGATATTGAACTTCTATATTATTCGCTTCTCTTGATTCGGTGGCGCTTGTTTTAGCTGCCGAAAAATGCACCCGTAGCTCAGTTGGATAGAGTATCTGGCTACGAACCAGAGGGTCGGGCGTTCGAATCGCTCCGGGTGCACCACCAAGACTACGCGCCCATCGTCTAGCGGTTAGGACATCGCCCTTTCACGGCGGTAACCGGGGTTCGTTTCCCCGTGGGCGTGCCAGATTATACAGCCTGTTCAGCAATGAACAGGCTGTTTTGCCATGTATTTTCTGTGTGTGGTTTTTCTATTGCTTTCGCTAATCGGCTATAATGCTTCGAGGCAGCGGTTTGAGATGTCGGGATAAAACCGGCGCCGCCGTTTGCGGTATTTAAATAAATAATTCAATGAATATTCGGGCAGGAGTTTGGCGTGTTTTGCAGTTATCGCGTGGGTGAGGGCAGTGTGTTGTTTCACCGGCCGCCGCAAGACAGGGTGGCGCTGGTGATACAGTTGCAGCAGTTGCGGCAGCAGCAGGTGGAGTTTGCTGCTTTGCCGGTGACTGTGCGTGCGGCATTGTTGGCAGATTTAGCGGAACGTTTGGCACAACACCGCGATGAGTTGGCGCGCATGGTGTGTGAGGAGGTAGGGCGCTGTTTGCGCGAATGTGAAGCGGAGTTAGATAAGTCGATTGATTTGATCCGTTACTACGCTAAATTAGCACCGGAATTATTGGCGCATAAAACCATCGCCACCCAAGCACGCCTGAGTCAGGTGCGTTTTGAGCCTTTGGGTTTGGTGTTGGCGGTGATGCCGTGGAATTATCCGGTGTGGCAGGTGTTGCGTTTTGCCGTGCCGGCGTTGTGTGCGGGAAATGCCTGTCTGGTCAAGCCTGCGCCGAGTGTAGCACGGGTAACGGCGCGCTTGTTTGAGCTGGTAAGCGACACACTGCCTTTTCAGGTAGCCTGGCTGGAAAATGCCGATGTGCTGTATGCCATTGAGCAAACTGATGCCATGGCCTTTACCGGTTCGGCCGATACTGGCCGCCTGTTGGCTGCGCATGCAGGGGCACACATTAAAAAAACAGTGTTAGAGCTGGGCGGCAGCAACGCCTTGATTGTGCTGCCCGATGCCGATTTGGCGCAGGCTGCCAAGGAGGCGTGTTATTCGAGATTTCGCGATGCGGGGCAGTCGTGCAATGCGGCCAAACGGATTATTGTAACCGATGAAATTGCCGAACCTTTTATTCGGCTTTTTATCGAAGAATGTATGCGTTTGAAAATGGGCTATCCCATGCAGCCCGAAACCACGCTGGCACCGCTGCATCGTCGTGATTTACGTGCAAAAATCGATGCCCAAGTGCAGGATGCGCTGGCTCATGGTGCTGAGTGCCTGTTGGGGGGCGTTTTGCCTGATACTGACGGCTGGTTTTATCCGGCTACGGTGCTGGATAAAGTTAACCCTGATTGCCGAGTTTATCATGAAGAAACGTTTGGTCCGGTGGCCGCTATTTTGCGCGCTCGCAATGGCGAAGATGCGATACGGCTGGCCAACGACACTTCTTTCGGCCTGGGTGCGAGTATTTATTCTGACAATGAAGCGTTGGCCTGGCAATATGCCACGGGCCTGCACACCGGTGCGGTGTTTATCAATCGTCATACCAGCAGCGATTTGCGCTTGCCGTTTGGCGGTGTGAAAGCTTCGGGCTATGGGCGGGAGTTGTCTGAGTTTGGTTTGTACGAGTTTGTAAACGTGAAAACCTATTGGCAAAAGTAGATAGTAAATTGGATTATAATGAATAACTTAATCAAAATATCTGTTGCAGCTACGTTTATGGCGTTTTTGCCGCTGCCGGCTTGGGCAGAAGTGCACAAACTGTATTTTAGCACTGAAGGAAAGCAGGTGGCTCAGGCTTCAGCGGGGCAATACGAACGCCGCTACGAGATAGCCGGTAACCGAGCCAAAGTACAAGATTTTTATTATCCTTCAATGAAGAAATATTCAGATCCGTATCAGGTAGCTGTAAAAGAGGTCGGGGTATTTGTGCCGGTGTTGGATAACGGTACGCTGGTATTGTGGCACTTCAACGGAAATAAAAAAATGGTTGGCTCTTACCGCAACGGAAAGCCTCATGGCGAATGGATCAACTGGTATCCCGATGGCAAAAAATCAGCTGTGATGCCGTATGTACAGGGTAAAAGCGAAGGGGTGGGTTCGCGTTATTACCGTAATGGCAGAAAAGAGAGCGAAATCCATTTTAAAAATGATGAGGCCAACGGCGCATGGCGGCAATGGCATGTCAACGGCCGTTTGAAAACGGAAATGCAGATGAAGGCCGATCAGCCGCTAAGCATTGTCACTTGGAATGAAAACGGTAAATTAACATCGGAGTTAAGCATTCAGAACGGTATGCGCAGCGGTGTGGTATTGGATTGGTATGATGATGGCGTTAAGCGTTCCGAAGCCGTTTATCAAGACGACGAGCTGCTACAAAAAACCGTGTGGGATGAGCAAGGCAATATTTTAGAAGAATAAAAACAGGCTACCTGAAAAGTTTAATACAGGCACAGCAAAGGCTACCTGAACAATACGCAGCAAGCTCAACAAAGGCAACAAGGTTATCTGACATATGAAGCCCCCGATTATTCTGATTACCCGTCCCGCCGCGGCACAAGCGGCAGAAATGCAAATAGCACGCGATGCGGGCTGGCAGCCGCTGGTATTTCCGCCGTTGAAAATCGAACGTGACGATATAGCATTGGCGGCGCTGCCGCAGCAGGTGCAGGAAGCCGATGCGGTATTTTGGGTTAGCCCCGGTGCAGTAAAACTGGCCGCACCTGTTTTGAATTGGCATAGCGTGCGCGCTGTGCAAATCACAGTGGGTGCCGCCAGTGCCCGTGCGCTGGCGGCTTTTTGTCGAGACGAAGTGTTGCATCCGGTGGGCGGGAACGACAGCGAGGCGGTTTTGCAGATGGATGTTTGGCAAACGTTGCCACCAGCCGCCAAAATATTGATTGTGCGCGGTCGCGGCGGCAGGGGAGTATTGGCGGAAACACTGGCGGAAAGAGGCTTTCAGGTAGCCTTTGCCGAGGTTTACCAACGTGTGGCACAGCCTTTAGACTGGCAGACATTTGAACAACAGCCTGTGCGCGCCGCCTATATTACTTCTTCCGAAATCACCAAGGCTCTGTTTGACAACGCACCTGCCGAATTGGCGCAAAAGTTGGAAACCTTGCTATACTTAACGCATCATGCGCGCATTGCCGCCACCTTGCGCCGTTGCGGCGCGCGGGATGTGCGCGTTATCCCGCAGTTTGATGTGCAGACACTGGAGGCCATTGCCATGACCGAACAAACCCCGCCGCCAGCAGACGATTCCGGGCAAAAAAACACCATCGTTGTCACGCCGGAAGGCGTCGCTCGGCCGGAAGAACAGGCATCAGAGCCGGCCGTAGAAAATACAGCTGAAAAAAGCGGAGCAAAAACGTTACCAGCACCCGAAAAAACAGCCGCGCCAGCAGCTGAAAAAGCAGCGGCAACAACAGAGCAGGCGGCAGAAAAAACAGCGCCGCCGCGTCAAACCACCCCACCTTCAGGAAAACATATGGCCGAACAAAACCAGCAACCGCAACCCGCCGCACCGGTGGTGATCAAACAGTCGTCAGGAAAAGGCTTGGCTGCGGGTGCCGTTGTGCTGGCCTTGCTCGGTTTGGGTGCCAGCGGATTTTTATTCGTGCAGGGGCAGAATGTGTTGAAAACGCAAGAGCTGGCGTTTTCACAGCGAATTGATAAAGCCGCCGTGGGCGAATCGCAAAATGCGGGGATGTTGCAAGACAGCCTGCGCAAACAGAATGATATTGACGCACGCCTGACACAGTTGCAGGCCGGCCAACAGCAAAACAGCGAGCAAATTGCCGCCGCCCAGCGCGCTTATCAGGAATTACTGAAAGGCCGTGTGGCATGGCTGGTAGACGAAGCCGAAGCTACGCTGAATCTGGCTTCGCAACAATTATTATTGTCGGGCAACGTGCCGGTGGCCGTGAGCGTGCTGGAAAATATCGAGCAGCGCTTGAGCCGCTTCGATAAACCGGAACTGCTGCCGATCAAACAAGCCATTAGCCAAGATTTGGCTGAGTTGAAAAAACAGCCTTATCTCGATGTTTCCGGCGCCTCCTTGCGCATAGACCGTTTGGAAACCGCGGTGGCGAGCTTGCCTCTGCTGGTGGATAACACGCTGAAACCGGGCGCAAGCGCACCGCAACCTGCGGCTAACACCGGCTCATGGTGGCAAGACACCTGGCAAAACACGCTAAACAGCTTGAAAGGCTTGGTGGAAGTGCGCCGTTTGGACAATAACGATGCCATGCTGCTGGCGCCCGAACAGGCTTATTTTGTGCGCGAAAATCTGCGCTTGCGCCTGCTGGATGCGCGCGTGGCCATGCTTCAACACAACAGCGATATTTACCAAAGCGATTTGAACAATATTGAATCGGCGGTGAAAACTTATTTCGATCCCAAATCGCCCGCCACACAATCTTGGCTGAAAGAGCTGGCCGAACTGAAATCTTTGGAAATCAATTCCATTACCGATAATGTTTTAAAAGCCAGTTTGGCGGCCGTTGCCCAGTATCAGGAAAGCTACCGCACAGGGCAAACCGTTGCTCTGCCTGCCGATACGCCGGCTTCGGCGGCGCAGGCAGCCAGTGCACCTGCCGCAGCTGCAGCCAGTGCACCAGCCTCTATTTTGCCAGCGCCGGCACCTGATTCGGCCTCGCCGGGAGCACCGGCTGTTCAGCCCAATGTGTCCCCGCAACCGGTTAGCCCAGCAGAAAAAACGCCCGAGCCTAAACCTGCACCCAAGGGAGAGCAAGCATGAAGGCTTTGATTTGGATTATCGTGCTGTTTGCCGTGGCGGTGGGCGTGGCGCTGGCTGCCAGCGTGTATACCGGTAATGTGTATGTGGTGTTGCCGCATTACCAAATCCGCGTCAACCTGCATGCTTTTATTTTAGGTTTGCTGGCTTTGGTGGTGGTGCTGTATTTGCTGGTGCAGTTGATTGCCGGTATTTTGCATGTGCCGGCTCGGATGCAGCGCTTCGGTTTGCGCCGTCAGGAGCGTAAAGCCACGGGCAGCCTGAATGCCGCCGGTTTGGCATTTTTTGAAGGCCGGTTCCAAAAAGCCGAGCAGGAAGCAGCTAAAGTCTTGGCCAACAAAGAGGCGGGCGATAACCGTGCTTTGGCCTTGATGTTGGCCGCAAATGCCGCCGACCAGATGGACGACATCGCTCTGCGCGACCGCTATTTGCAGGATGTGGCGCAATTACCGGCCAAAAACCAGTTGTCGCGCCATTTGCTGTTGGCCGAATCGGCTTTAAGCCGACGCGATTATCCAACTGTGGAACAGGAGTTGCAGGCGGCCGCGCGGCTCAACCCGAGCCTGACCCGGCTGGTGCGTTTGAAACTGCGTTATGCGTTTGACCACGGCGATGCGCTGGAAGTATTGGATATGACCGATAAACTGCTTAAAGCCGGTGCCGTAAACGAATATGAAGCGGGCGAATACCGTTTGTGGGCCTACCGCCGCCTGATTGCGCTGGCCACCGATCACAGCAGCCTGAAAGCCTGCCTGAAACGGGTTCCCGAAGCCTTACGCAGCGGCGAATTGTGTTTGGTGGTGGCGGCAAAATATGAGCAGTTGGGCTTATATCAGCAAGCTGTGGCTTGGGTGTCGAAATATTATCCGGTTACCCGACAAGCCGAATTGCTGCCCGTGTTTGTGCAAAGCGTAGGCTATATGAGCGATAAAGAACAGCGCAAGGCCATAGACACCGCCGAGGTGTGGTTGCAGGGTCGCACCAACGATGCCCGCCTACTGGTGTATTTGGGGCAGCTTGCCTACAACAATAAACTGTGGGGTAAGGCGCAAGGCTATTTGGAAGCCAGCCTAGCCGTGGAACCGGGCAGACAGGCGCGTTTGGCCCTGGCTAAAGTATTTGATGAAACCGGCCAAGCCGCCCGAGCCGAAGAACAGCGCAAACTGGCTTTGGCCGGTATCGAGCATGAAGAAACGATGCTGCCGGCTGTGAAATCCTAAACTGCTGCGTCACACACAATAGGCTACCTGAAAATAGGTTTAGGCTGTTTGAACGAAAAATAAACGAAAAATCAAGAGAATAAGCCTTAGGCCGTTTGAGTATTCAGACAGCCTAAGGCTTTTGTTTATACGTAGGTGAATGAGATTAAGTTTTAATAAGTTGAGATAAGTTTTGCATTGATTAACATGTAACTGATATATTAAGGTGCCGAATTTCTGAGCTAATATTATAAAGATAACTTTAGAATCTATTATTCTTTAAATAATAGATCAAGTTTTAAATTAGGTTTTTTAAAATATTTAATTAGTCGTTCTGAAATGAGCAAAATAAAATGTTCGATGGTGGCGGCAATCGGAGCGAAATAAAAAATGCAAAATTGGCTTGTAAAAAGTATTTCTACTGTATTGAAATTGAATTTTTGGTTATTGGTTATAGTTATTTTGGGGAATATTTATCTTATATTTGTTGACGCTAATTTAAATTTTTATTTTTTTGAAAATAGTATTATTGATTCTATAGTTAGTAATTCTTTATTTCCTTTGCAAACCAATAATGCAATTCAATTTACTTCTTTGATTTCTTTTATAATTTTACCATTTAATATCTTGGCAAATATTGTTTTATTAGTATATTTTTTTCGAAAAATAGATGCAGATTTTTTTTAATAATTTAAAAAACAAAAATAAAATATTATTTGTATCCGGGTTTTATGTATTAGATCCATATAAGACAGAAAGTAATTTAAATGAATTTAATTTTGTTAAAAAAATTACTGCAATTTTATTTTATTTATGGATTATATTTTTAATATTTCATCAAGTTTTAGATTTGAATTATATAGATTTTCCCAGAGTAAAGTATCTATTTTATCTTATTTGTAATTTTAAATTCTTTCTATTTATTCTAAATGTCGGATTGTTTTTTATTATTAATTCTATATGGTTGGGTTTTTTAGGTGCCATAGCTATAGCAATTAAATTAATATTTATATCTATTTTCCATAGGTTTTATGATGTTCCACATGGTTAACTTTTTGAAGTAGTTGATTTTTTAATAAAAAAATTAAGGGGTTTTGTATCAAATGTTTAACAGAAATTGAGGTTGCAGTTTCTATGCAGAAAGAAATGAAGCAAATTCAGTGGAAACTAATTCTGCCAAAATTTTCGGCCATGTCGGCTTATTGATTTCAAGCAGTCAGATTATTGTTACTGCCGCAATAAGTGTATTCAGGCTACCTGAAAATATTTTTCAGGTAGCCTCAGTAAACATTCCCATAGCACGGGCATAAAAACCTTTATAATCAAAACTGTTTTCTACTGTTTGCCGAGCCTGCTATGAATACCGTTGCCTGCCTTGCCCGCCTGATTGCCTTTGACACCACCAGCCGCTTGTCGAATCTGGCGTTGATTGACGACACGGCCACTTATTTTGAATCATTGGGTTTGCAGCCGTGGTTGGCGTATAACGCCGAGCGCAGCAAAGCTAATTTGTTTGTCACCATCCCGGCGGCCAACGGCAGCAGTGAAGGCGGATTGATTCTGAGCGGTCATACCGATGTGGTGCCTACCGATGGCCAGCAATGGCAGTCTGACCCTTACCGTGCCGATATTCGTGACGGCCAGCTTTACGGGCGCGGCAGTGCCGACATGAAAGGCTTTATCGCTTCGGTGTTGGCGGCTGCACCGCAAATGGTGGCGGCGAAACTGAAGCGGCCGCTGCACATCGCCTTGTCGTATGATGAAGAAATAGGCTGTCTCGGAGCGCCTGTGATGCTGGCCGAGCTGCAGCGGCGCGGCCTCACGCCGGAGCATTGTATTGTGGGGGAGCCAACAGGAATGAGGATGGTGGTGGCACACAAAGGCATTCACACCTTCAGATGCCGCGTACACGGCCACGCCGTGCATTCGTCGCTCACCCCGCAAGGTGTCAACGCTATCGAATACGCTGCCAAACTCATCGTATTTATCAACGAATTGGCCGCTCGCCTGCAAGCGCGCCACGACAACGACCCGGATTACGATGTGCCGTTTTCCACCCTGAGCGTCAACACCATCGGCGGCGGCATTGCCAGCAATATTGTGCCGCAATTGTGTGAATTCGAGTTTGACTACCGCAATTTGCCGCACATGAGCCCTGCCGATATTGTTGCGCCGATTGAAGCGCATATCCGCGACGTGTTGCTGCCGCAGATGCAGGCGGTTCATGCCGCTTGCGGTATCAGCATGAGCCACGGCGAAAACGTACCCGCTATGCCGGAGGCCGATGCGGCATTGCTGCACGATTTGGTCACCGCCTTAGTGGAAGACAATGCACGCCTGAAGGTGGCTTATGCCACCGAAGGCGGGCAGTTTCAGCAGGCTGCCATCCAAACCGTGATTTGCGGCCCCGGTCATATTGCACAAGCGCATAAACCGGACGAGTTTGTGGCGCTGGCACAATTGAAACGTTGCGACCGCTTTATCACACAATTGATTGCGGCACAGCACCGTTAATTGTTGGGGCTACCTGAAAAGTGGCGAAGTATCATTTGGCTAGGCAATATCGGCAACAAACGCCAGCGGGTTGTGACAGTGTTTGAGCAATTCCGCCGAAAAAATGATGCCAATCTGCAAAATGGTTTGGGTTGCGTGATGTGTGGAGCGGTAACCGCCATACAGCCGACAAATGGCACGGTTGATGGCAGGGAAGCAAACTAAATATGGTTAATTGGCTGTAACAATAATAAAGGCTACCTGAAAATATTCAGGTAGCCTTTATTGGCTATCATGTTGTGTATCAGTTTTCTACCGGAATAATGCCGATTTTCGCCTGCCACTGTTTGGGTGCAATGGCGTGTACCGACTGGCCGTCACTGTCTACGGCCACGGTTACCGGCATGTCTTTGACTTCAAATTCGTAAATCGCTTCCATACCCAAATCTTCAAAGGCCACGACTTTGGCTTCTTTGATGGCTTTTGAAACCAGATAGGCCGAGCCGCCCACAGCCATCAGGTAGACGGCTTTGTTGTCGGCAATGGCTTCGCAGGCTGCTGCACCGCGTTCCGATTTGCCAATCATGCCCAAGAGGCCGGTTTGCTCCAGCATTTGGCGGGTGAATTTGTCCATGCGTGTGGCGGTGGTGGGGCCGGCGGGGCCGACGGCTTCGTCGCGCACCGGATCAACGGGGCCGACGTAATAAATGATTTTGTCTGTAAAATCTACCGGCAGTGTTTCGCCTTTGTTGAGCATGTCGACCATGCGTTTATGCGCGGCGTCGCGGCCGGTGTAGATGGTGCCGTTGAGCAGCAGCACATCGCCGATTTTCCACTCGGCCACATCGGCTTTGCTCAGTTCGTTTACATTCACGCGTTTGCCGTTGTCGGGGCTGTAGGTGATGTCGGGCCAGTCTTCGAGGCTGGGCGGCGTGAGTTTGGCCGGGCCGGTACCGTCGAGTTCGAACTCAACGTGGCGGGTGGCCGCGCAGTTGGGAATCATGGCAATGGGTTTGGAGGCTGCGTGGGTGGGGTAGTCGAGAATTTTCACGTCGAGCACGGTGGTGAGGCCGCCCAAGCCTTGTGCGCCAATGCCCAGCGCATTGACTTTTTCAAACAGTTCCAAACGCAGGGCTTCTACGGTGGACAGCTCGGCACCGGCAGCAGCTTTTTCTTTCAACTCCTGAATGTCAACGTGGCTCATTAATGATTCTTTGGCCAGCAGGGTGGCTTTTTCAGGCGTACCGCCGATGCCGATACCGAGAATGCCGGGCGGGCACCAGCCAGCGCCCATGGTGGGAATGGTTTTCAATACCCAGTCGACAATGGAATCGGATGGGTTGAGCATGGCCAGCTTGGATTTGTTTTCCGAGCCGCCGCCTTTGGCTGCACAGGTTACTTCGATTTTGTCACCCTTAACAATTTCCATGTGCACCACGGCGGGGGTGTTGTCTTTGGTGTTGGTGCGTTTGCCGGCCGGGTCGGCCAATACCGAAGCGCGCAGTTTGTTTTCAGGCAGCAGGTAGGCACGGCGCACGCCTTCGTCTACCATTTCCTGCACGCTCAATTCGGCGTCCCACTGCACGTTCATACCCACTTTTAAAAATACCACGGCAATGCCGGTGTCTTGACAGATGGGGCGCTTGCCTTCGGCACACATACGGCTGTTGACGAGAATTTGCGTCATCGCGTCTTTGGCGGCCGGGTTTTCTTCTTTTTCCCACGCTTTGGTGAGCGCCTGAATATAGTCTACCGGATGGTAGTAGCTGATAAACTGAAAGCCGTCGGCAATACTTTGAATAAAATCTTCTTGCTTGATAATGGTCATAGCGGGTTCCTTGGTAGTGGTTTGTTTTATGTTTTTATAACGTCGCCTGTATTTAATCATTTTCCTTTTGCCGTGTACATGCCTTGCAGAATATTTTCATGAAAATAAGTGCGATGAGTAAGGCTACCTGAAAACCGTTTCAGGTAGCCTTATCGTAGAGGCTGGCGCGGGAACTGTGCTACAATCGCGCGTTAAACGAAACATGATTTTTTAGGAATAAACATGAGCTTAAAATGCGGCATCGTTGGCCTGCCCAACGTCGGTAAATCCACTTTGTTCAACGCGCTGACTCAATCGGGCATCGAGGCGGCCAACTACCCGTTTTGCACCATCGAGCCGAATGTGGGTATTGTAGAAGTGCCCGATCCGCGTATGGAAGCGCTGGCAAAAATCGTCAACCCGCAAAAAATGCAGCCGGCAATTGTAGAATTCGTCGACATCGCCGGTTTGGTCGCGGGTGCGAGCAAAGGCGAAGGTTTGGGCAACCAGTTTCTTGCCAATATCCGCGAAACCGATGCCATTGTGAACGTGGTGCGCTGTTTCGACGACGATAATATCGTGCATGTGGCCGGCAAGGTTGATCCGATTTCCGACATCGAAACCATTGGCACCGAGCTGGCGCTCGCCGATTTGGCCAGCGTTGATAAAGCCATCGTGCGCGACGGCAAAAAAGCCAAAAGCGGCGATAAAGACGCGCAAAAACTGGTGGCGATTTTGGAAAAACTGCAAGGCCATCTCGATCAGGGTTTGCCGGTGCGATCGGCCGGATTGGATGCCGACGAGCTGGCCATCATCAAGCCGTTGTGTCTGCTCACGGTAAAACCGGCTATGTATGTGGCCAATGTGGCCGAAGATGGCTTTGAAAACAACCCGCATCTCGACCGCCTGAGAGAATTGGCAGCCAAAGAAAACGCGCCGGTGGTGGCTTTGTGCGCTGCGATGGAAAGCGAAATCGCGGATTTGGACGATGCCGACAAAACTGAATTTTTGCAGGAAATGGGTTTGGACGAGCCGGGTTTGAACCGCTTGATTCGCACCGGTTACGATTTGCTCGGCCTGCAAACCTATTTCACCGCCGGTGTAAAAGAGGTGCGCGCCTGGACCATCCACAAAGGCGATACCGCCCCACAGGCCGCCGGCGTGATTCATACCGATTTCGAACGTGGTTTCATCCGCGCCCAGGTGATTGCTTATGATGACTTCGTTACTTTGGGGGGCGAGGCCAAAGCGAAAGAGGCGGGTAAAATGCGCGCCGAGGGCAAGGAATACATTGTGCAGGATGGTGATGTTATCCACTTCCTGTTTAACGTGTAAACCGCCCGTACCGAAATATCCTGAAAAATCACGCAGCGTTCATGCTGTGTGATTTTTGTCATGAATACCGTACGGTTAATAAAGTATAATTGAAAAAATGGTTAATAATAAATGATGTCTGAATAGGAGTGCGCTGTATGAGCGAGAGGAAGACTCAAAAAGAAGAAGCAGTATCCAACCAAATGCCCAATTTCGGTTTTACCGCCATGCCACGTTACGGCCTGCTGATCGGTTTTGCCCTTATGCTGTTGGCGGGGTTGTTTTTCTGGAATATTTGGCTTGTGGCAATCGGTGCGGTGTTTACCGCTATCGGCATCCGCGACATGCGCCAGCGCAAGCATGCTATTTTGCGTAATTATCCTATCGGCGGGCATATCCGCTTTATCTTAGAAAATATCCGCCCAGAAATCCGCCAATATTTTTTAGAAGACGACAAAGAAAAAGTGCCGTTTTCGCGCCAGCAGCGGGCGCTGGTTTATCAGCGCGCCAAAAACGTGAGCGACACCAACGCCTTCGGTACCTTAAGCAATATGTATGAAGAAGGGCGGGAATGGTTTTTGCATTCTGGCAGAAGCGGCTATACCGCCGACACTAATTTCCGCGTGCGCATTGGTAACGAGTTGTGCACCAAACCGTATGATTTGTCGATTTATAATATTTCTGCCATGAGTTTCGGCAGCCTTTCAGGCGCTGCCATCGAAGCGCTGAACAAAGGCGCGAAAATGGGCGGCTTCGCCCACGATACCGGCGAAGGCAGTATTAGCCCGTATCACACCAAACACGGCGGCGACCTGATTTGGGAGTTGGGCACCGGTTATTTTGGCTGCCGCAATCACGACGGCACGTTCAGCCCCGAAAAGTTCCAGCAGCGTGCTACGCTCGAACAAGTGAAAATGATTGAAATCAAAATTTCACAAGGTGCGAAGCCGGGCAAGGGCGGCGTATTGCCTGCTTCCAAAATCACCCCAGAAGTGGCCGCCACTCGTGATGTGCCGATGGATAAAGACTGTATTTCGCCATCTAACCACAGCGCGTTTACCACGCCGCGCGAGCTGGTGAAGTTCTGGCAGCAGTTGCGCGAACTTTCCGGCGGCAAGCCGGTGGGCTTCAAACTTTGTATCGGCCAGTCCTGGGAATTTATGGCCATCGTAAAAGCCATGCTCGAAGAAGATGATTACCCTGATTTTATCGTGGTAGACGGTTCCGAAGGCGGCACCGGCGCCGCGCCGGTGGAGTTTATGGACCATGTGGGCATGCCGCTGCAGGACGGTTTTTTGCTGGTACACAACGCTTTGGTAGGTGCGGGCATCCGCGAAAAAATCAAAATCGGCGTGAGCGGCAAACTGGTTACGGCCTTTGATATTGCACGCATGCTCGCCATTGGCGCCGATTGGTGTAACGCCGCGCGCGGCTTCATGTTTGCCGTCGGCTGTATCCAGTCGCGCTCTTGCCACACCAACAAATGCCCCACCGGCGTGGCCACGCAAGATTTGCAACGCCAGAAAGCGCTAGATGTGCCCGACAAGGCAGAACGGGTGAAAAATTTCCATGCCAACAGTTTGAAATCGCTGGCCGGCATTGTCTCCGCCGTGGGTGTGAACCATCCGCGCGAATTGCGCCCGTATCACGTGGCTCGCCGCGTGGAAAACGGCGGCATCAAGCTGCTGTCGGAGCAATATTATTTTATGGAAAACGAAGCGCTGCTCAACGGCACCTCTGATTCCGACATTTACCGCACCATGTGGGAGATGGCTGATCCCGACAGTTTTATGCCGCATCACCGCAGCAGCCAGCGCACCGAAAAACTTGCCTCTTGAGCGGTTGCCGCGATAAGCGACTGAATAAACCGCCGCCTGAATGGCGGCGGTTTATTTCGCCAGAAGGCTACCTGAAAATATGTTAGAATTATCGGTTAAACGATATCAGCTGAGAAGACGACAGTGACCTCCTTTATCCAAGACCTGCAAGCGCGCGGCCTGATCGCGCAAATCACAGATGCCGAAGCGCTCGACGCTTTGTTGGCCGAACAAAACATTGCACTCTATTGCGGTTTCGACCCCACCGCCGACAGCCTGCACATCGGCCATCTGCTGCCGGTGTTGGCTCTGAAACGATTTCAGGATGCCGGCCACACGCCTATTGCTCTGGTAGGCGGTGCCACCGGCATGATTGGCGACCCAAGTTTTAAGGCAGCCGAGCGCAGCCTCAATACCGCTGAAACCGTGGCAGAATGGGTAGAAAAAATCCGTGGTCAGCTTGCGCCGTTTTTGAGCTTTGCAGGCAGCAACGCCGCGATTATGGCCAATAATTACGATTGGTTCGGCGGCATGGGCTGCCTCGACTTCCTGCGCGACATCGGTAAACATTTTTCCGTAAATGCCATGTTGAACAAAGAATCGGTGAAACAGCGCCTCGAGCGCGACGATGTGGGCATTTCGTTTACCGAATTTGCCTATGCGCTGTTGCAGGGCTATGATTTTGCCGAACTCAACAAACGCTACGGCGCGGTGCTGCAAATAGGCGGCTCCGACCAATGGGGCAATATCACCGGCGGCATTGATTTGTGTCGCCGCCTCAATCAGGCCACCGCATATGGCCTGACGCTGCCGCTGGTGACCAAGTCTGACGGTACCAAGTTTGGCAAAACCGAAGGCGGCGCAGTGTGGCTTGATGCCAAGAAAACATCGCCGTATCAGTTTTACCAGTTTTGGCTGAAAGTAGCCGATGCCGACGTGTATAAATTCTTGAAATATTTTACCTTCCTGAGTGTGGCCGAGATTGATACCATCGAAGAGGCAGACAAAGCCAGTGGCACCAAACCCGAAGCGCAGCGCATTCTGGCCGAGCAAATGACACGTCTGATTCACGGCGAAGAAGCGCTGGAAGCGGCACAACGCATTTCTGCCAGCCTGTTTGCCGAAGATCAGAGCAACCTCACTGAAGCCGACTTCGAACAGCTTGCGCTCGATGGCCTGCCTGCGTTCCCTGTTTCAGGTAGCCTCTCCATTGTGCAAGCATTGGTGCAGAGCGAGCTGGCCAAGTCCAACAACGAAGCGCGCGGTTTCGTAACGCAAGGTGCCGCCGTGGTAAACGGTGCCAAAATCGCCGATGCAGAATACACGCTGGCCGAAAGCGACAAACGTTTCGGCCGATACACCATCGTGCGCCGCGGTAAGCGCAACCATGCTTTGCTGGTGTGGCAGTAAACAAAACGTTTCATATTTCGATAAAAATCATGGATAAAACGGATAGGGTTTTATCTTGATATACAGGCAAAACCGCTTTAGGCTCATTTTTTTCAGGTAGCCTTAAAGCCGTTTTGCCTTTTTGTATCATAAGGATAAGAGGGAAAATACATGGCTCCTTTTATGATTGTTGTCACGGTTATCGGCTCGTTACTGAGCTTGGCCATCGGTTGGTGGCTAATGTGGCGCATGGCCGATAAGGCGCAGCAAACGCATCCGCACGCGCGGGTTGAGGTGCCGGAAACCGTGCTCGCCCATGCCGAAAACGATTTGGTCGCATGGGCGCAAAAATACGGCTACCGCTGGCAGCCGAGCTTGGTGGATAAAATCATGTGTTATCGGAAAGGGCGGGGCTGGCTCACCAGCGCCACAGAAATCCGCTGGCATGGCAACGGGCAAATGGATGTAGACGAAGTGGTCAATCTTATTTTTACCGCCCGCCGCTTTGCCCTCAATGCACCTTCGCTGCTAGGGCAACCTATACGCATCCATAAGCTGAAAGCCGTCAACAAACTGCTGGCGCAATGGCAATTGCCGCCTTTGGCGATTGAATCGAAACAGTGGAAAGTAAAAAAATAACACAGCGTCCGCATGCGGAAGGGTTTATTATGGGTTTACCTATCCAACAAGGAAACATCATGCGCCGCTGTTTATTTGGTTGTGCGTTGGTCTTGGCCAGCACCGGTGTCTATGCCCAAGCTGGCGCACCGCAATGTTCGGCAGAAAAAATAGCCGCCATACTGGCGCCTGCTGCCCAAGGGGCAAACAGCATCACCGTTAACTGCTCGGCAACTCTGCCGTCGGACAGTATTGTTACCAAAAACCTGATATTTTCAGGTGCAGCTGCATCAAACCTAACTTTCGATTGCAACGGCGCAAGGCTCATCCGGCAGGGCAAGGGCGACAATGTGCTCATCCGCTCGGTGTTGCGCAACGACACATGGTCGCGCCCGCAGAACATTACTTTACGTTCTTGTCATATCGAAGGCGCGTTGCGCATTATCGGCATGGGGGTGAACGATTTGTGGCAAGCCTCGCGCATCCCCGATAATACGCCGGCCATACAGGCCGCCGCGCCCTCGCACATTCAACTTGAAAACCTGACCATCACAGGCAGCGGGCGGATTCCGTTTTACGTTAGCCCCGGTGCCACTTATGTGACGCTGAAAAACAGCACCATCCTCGGCCAAACCGACGGCACGGCGATTTATCTCGATGCCGAAAGCGCCCACAATACGCTCGTTGGCAATACCATCAACACTTCCGGCAAGCGTGAGGCTTTGGCGGTGGATGGCTCGGCCTATAATCTGATTGAAAACAACCGTTTTTTAAATGTGAAAAAAGGCGGCATTTTTCTCTACCGCAATTGCGGCGAACGCGGCGTTATCCGCCAACAAACACCTTCATACAACATCATCCGCCATAATTATTTTGCCAATCAAAACGCCAGCCGTTGGCAAACCATTGTGTGGCTCGGCTCGCGCAACGGCCGTGCGTCATATTGCGGCCAAGATGCGGGCTATCCGTTTGGCAGCAGCATCGACAATGGTGATTTTGCCGAAAACAATACGGTTGAAAATAATACGTTCGACCGCTATCGGAATCGGCAGACGCTCAAAGCAGATTCGATGAAGAATACGCTTTCGGGCAATCGCAAAAAATAATAGATAGTGAGATAAATAAAGGCCATCTGAAGTTTCCAGACGGCCTGAGACCTTCGCAAAACCCCTATCTGCGGCGCATTTCTGCGTTGTGTGCTGCTCGCGCGCTTGCCTATCTATATGATATGCCTGCGCTTGCTGCGCCTTGAACTGCATCCACATCTAGAGGTTTTGCAAAGGTCTCAGTCTTTATTTGATTAAGCAATCAATTTGCTTAATCTTTCAAACGGAATTCCGCTGCGCGGGCGTGAGCGGTGAGGCCTTCGCCGTGTGCCAAAACACTGGCTGTTTTCCCGAGTGTTTGGGCGCCGTTTTCCGACACCTGAATCAGGCTGGAGCGTTTTTGGAAGTCGTATACGCCCAGCGGGGAGGCGAAGCGGGCGGTGCGGCTGGTGGGCAAAACGTGGTTGGGGCCGGCGCAGTAGTCGCCGAGGCTTTCGCTGGTGTATTGGCCCATGAAAATTGCGCCGGCGTGGCGGATTTTCTTCGACCATTCTTGTGCGTTTTCAATGGAAAGTTCCAGATGCTCGGGCGCAATATAATTGGCAATATCGCAGGCCTCGTTTAAATCTTTGGCCAAAATCATGGCGCCGCGGTTGTTTAACGAGGCTTCGATAATGGCGCGGCGCGGCATGGTTTCGATGAGTTTGGCCATCGCGGCTTCTACGTCTTTCAGGTAGCCTGCATCGGTGGCGATTAAAATGGCTTGGGCGATTTCGTCGTGTTCGGCCTGGCTGAACAAGTCCATCGCCACCCAGTCGGCCGGTGTGCTGCCGTCGGCAATCACCAGAATTTCGCTTGGGCCGGCCACCATGTCGATGCCCACTACGCCGAACACGCGGCGTTTGGCGGCGGCGACAAAGGCATTGCCGGGGCCGGTGATTTTGTCTACCTGCGGGATGGTTTCTGTGCCGTAGGCCAGGGCGGCCACGGCTTGCGCACCGCCTACGGTGAATACTTTCGATACGCCGGCTACATAGGCGGCGGCCAAGACAATATCATTGCGCTCACCTTTGGGTGTGGGCACCACCATGATAATTTCGGCCACGCCGGCCACGTGTGCGGGCATGGCGTTCATCATCACCGAGCTGGGGTAGGCGGCTTTGCCGCCGGGCACATAAATGCCGACACGATCTAGCGCGGTGATTTGCTGGCCGAGCAGGGTGCCGTCTTCATCGGTGTATGACCACGAATCTTGCTTTTGATGCTGGTGATAGCTTTCGATGCGTTTGGCGGCGGTTTGCAAGGCTACCTGAATGTTTTCAGGTAGCCTTTGGAAGGCGGCTTGCAAATCGGCTTGTGACAGGCTTAAATCGGCCATGCTTTGTGCGGCGGTGCCATCGAAACGGTTGGTGTATTCGATTAAGGCAGTGTCGCCGCGTTGGTGTACGTCGGCGCAAATATCGGCGACGATTTGGTCGATTTTCGGGTCTTGTGCGGTTTCAAATGCCAGCAGTGCTTGCAGCTCGGCTTGGAAATTTGCAGATTGGGTGTTGAGTTGTTTCATGATTTTTTTATTGGCTTTTCAAATGGTGGTTATTTCAAGGTATAGGTGATTTTCTGGCCGTTTAACTCGATATGGCCGTGGGCTTGCAATTGAGCAAGCAGTGTGGCGGCGGTTTCCGGGGTGATGCGCAGCCATGAAACAATGGAGTTTTGCAGGCTTTTGGGGCTGACGGGCTTGTTGCGGCTCATTTTTTTCAGCACGGCCACCACTTTTTGCAGGTTGTCGGATGTGTCGGCCGGCTTGGATTTGGGGCCGGGCCGAGCTGCGGCTTGGGTTTTGGGCGGCGCTTTTTTCGGTGTTTCCTGCTGGGAGGCGATTACCGCTGCCTCCGTTGCCTCTATGATAACAGCGTGTTCCGCCACCTCATCGGGATAGCTGATTTTGTTGTCGTGCAGGGTGAATAGGTTGCGTTGAGCCAGTTTGTCGGCTATTTCTGCACAGAGGGCTTCCGACCATTCCTGTTCGGGTGTGGCTGTGCTTTTGATAACGTTATACAGGGCAGCACGGCTGCGCGGTTTGAGCATGCGCACGCGTTCGCTCAGGCGCTGTTCGAAGTTTTGGTTGTTGAAGTGGTAGTGTAGCCTGTGTTCGGCATCGGTGCTGATAAAGCCGTTTTGCAGCAGCCTGGTGGCGATTTTTTCCACGCTTTGGCTGCGGGTGGTTTTGTCTTGTGCTTTCAATTCGTTTTTCAGCAGCTTGCGCAGGGATTTCAGCAGTTGTTTGTGGTTTTCAGGGTAGGGCGGGGCGCTGTCGCTGAAATAGGCGATGGCTTTTTTGATGCCGATGTGCACGATGTCGTCGGTGTCGTTATGGGCATTGTTATTGGTGATGATGGCAGTTTGAAAAGTGCTGTCTTTGCTGTTGCCCAATACTTTTACCGATTTGTTGCCCAGCTCTTTCACGCGCACGACTTTGTCGGCCATGTGTCGTCCGTTGATATGCTCTACCAGTGGATCAAAGCCGCCGTCTTTAGAGAGAATACAGATTTGTGCTTCGGGATCGGTTTGGGTGATGCGGCCGATGTAGAAGGCAAGGTAGAAATCGAGCGCGTTTTTGCCGGTTTTTTCCAAGCGGACGAAATGCACGTTTTTACCGAAGCGGCACAGCGATTCGCACAAATCGAGCGAAATGCTTTTTTGTTGGTGCAGGCCGAGAAACAGCCAGATTTGGCAATCGTCTTCCTGAATTTTGTTCAGGTCGGCGGGCTGGGTGTTTTCAAAATCTATCAGTAGATGCTTCATCGAGCCTTCACTTTCCGGTTTCAGGTAGCCTGTTTAATTGTTTTGACGCACAACGCTCTCGAAGGCATCAATAATCGGCTGAATAATTTGATATTTTACTTTCAGCGCTGCTTTGTTGACCACCAAACGGCTGGAAATGTCGCAAATGTGCTCCACGGCTTCGAGATGGTTGGCCTTTAAGGTATTTCCGGTGGAAACCAAATCCACAATTGCATCGCTTAAGCCCACCAACGGCGCCAGCTCCATTGAGCCATAGAGTTTGATGATGTCTACATGCACGCCTTTTTCGGCAAAATGTTCGGCGGCAATGCTGGGGTATTTGGTGGCCACACGCAGGCGGGATCCGGGTTGGGAAACGGTTTGGTAATCCAAGCCTTGACGAACGGCCACCATCATGCGGCATTTGGCAATGCGCAAATCCAGAGGCTGATACAGGCCGTTGCCGCCATGCTCGATCAACACGTCTTTGCCGGCAATGCCGAAATCGGCGGCGCCATATTGTACATAAGTGGGCACATCGGTAGTACGCACAATCACCAGGCGGACATTGGCATGGTTGGTGTCGATAATCAGCTTGCGCGATTGCTCCGGATCTTCAGTGGGCGTGATACCGGCTGCAGCCAGCAACGGCAGGGTTTCGTCGAAAATCCGGCCTTTCGATAAGGCGATGGTCAGATGGGTTTCAGACATATTTTCTCTCTGGATAAGGCTACCTGAAAAAGACACAACGGCTTTCAGGTAGCCTGAACGGAAATTAAAGCGCTATTTTAGCAAAATCTTGAGGTCATCGGCGATTTGTGTGGCCGTGGTTCCGTAAGGCTCAAACACTGCCACAGCCCCCTCTTTGTCGAGCAAATAAGTGCCGGCGGAATGATCCACCAGATAAACCTGCTCGGATTGCTGGCCGGTTTTGGCCGACACCACGCGGTATTGCTGCTTGACAAGGGGCAGGCTCTGATCGCCGGTAACGGTGAGGCCGATAAAGGCAGGATTGAATTGACGTACATATTCGCCGATTAATGCCGGCGTGTCGCGCTCAGGATCCACGCTGGCGAAAACCACTGCCACATCTTTGGCTTGTTCGCCCAATTGCTTAATCGTGTCGCTATAAGTGAGCAGCTCTGTGGGGCAGATGTCGGGGCAGTGGGTGTAGCCGAAAGCCAAAATCACCGCCTTGCCTTTGAGGCTGCTGAGGGTAAACGGCTGGCCGTCGCCATCGGTCATGGTAAAATCGCCGCCGATATTTTCTTTGCGTATATCGGTGCCGTGAAAGCCGCCGGCGGCTGCGGCCGCAGTTGAAGCCGATGTCTGCTCTGCTTGTGCAGGCGCTTGTGCCGCTTGTTGCGGTTGGCAGCCTGCTAAAGCAAACAAACCGGCACTGAGGCCGAGAACAATCCATTTTTGATTCATTTTTGATATTCCTGTGTTGTTGGGGGCTGTTTACATTTTATTATCAGTGGATAAGATTTTGAGCACCAAAACATGTGTGTAAGGCGGAAAGTTTGGCAAGCTTGAGCACATTTTCAACGCGGCGGGCTGCTTTAAGGAGCCGACATTGTTACACAAGGAAATGCAAATAAGTCCTCATGCGCGGGCAAATTTTAATCTTAACGCTTTTACCCGCTTCAATACAGGCAAAACTGTTTTTTTTTCACAGAGTTTTGATGCAGGCAAAAAAAGCTTATTGTTTGCCGAGAAATGCTTGCTGCCGCGATAGGTCATGAGCGGGGTAAAAATAAATTAATTTAAATGCCTATTTTTTCAATAAATTAATAAAAAGCACGGAAAAATTAGCAGGCGGCACTTTACAAGAAAAAAATTGCCGCTATAATAGCGTCTTCTTCACCGCCCAGGTGGCGAAATTGGTAGACGCAGGGGACTCAAAATCCCCCGCCGAAAGGTGTGTCGGTTCGAGTCCGACCCTGGGCACCACACTATAAAAAT
>RRZU011692204.1_pt1 | contig 69012 bp, 54 predicted proteins | sample 2165561 | NCBI WGS metagenome assembly RRZU01 (sample SAMN10456909, study PRJNA506462) | wastewater metagenome | isolation source: wastewater sludge | place: USA: Moscow, Idaho
CATCAAATCAATGTGCTGACTGTGGTGGCCAATGAAAGCTACAGCAGCTTTGTGGATGGTTTGCAGAAAGAAATGCTGGAAGAGTTATCGGCACGACCGCGTAAAGCGAGTGTCGATTACTTTAAGGGCAAGATCATTAATACGGCTGATGGGCAGCATGAAATTAGCGAAAGCCAAGCCAATGAAATTCATTTTTATCTGGCCACGAGTGGTTATATCAACAGCCAAAACGATCTGACTGATAAATACCATGAGGACCGTACTAACGGCACACTTGTCACCTTGCCTGCAGAATTAGAAGCGATGGCTGAGCCTATTCAAGGATTAATTGCTTCTGTATTTACCAATGAAGCCTTGCCAAAAGTGCAGGATGATCGTGCAGCTAAAACCAATAATCGCAACGAAGTAAACTTTCATAAAAAAGAGTTTCAGGCGCTGTGGGCGCGAATTAACCGTAAGGCGGTTTATCGTGTGGATTTTGATTCTGCAGAATTAGTAAAAAAATCTATCGCTGCATTGGATAATGAGCTCAAAGTGACCTTGCTGCAGTACGGCGTACAAACCGGTGTGCAGAAAGACACCTTTACCGGTGAAGACTTAGGCCGTGGTGCCACTTTCCAGCAGCAAGAAAACCGTAAGTCGGATGAAAGCAAACCGATTATCTCCACAGTAAAGTATGACTTGCTGGGTAAAATTGCCGAAAATACCGAGCTGACCCGTGAAACGGTGGCGCAAATTTTATCGCAAGTCAGCGTTAAAACGTTCTACCAGTTTCAACAAAATCCAGAACACTTTATTAGCGAAGTCAGCCGCCTTATTAAAGAGCAAAAAGCGACCACGGTGATTGAACATCTGGCGTACAACGTGACCGATGAAACCTACAGTGATAGTGAAATATTTACTGCCACGCAAGCAGGGCAAGACTTCAGCAATGCCACAGAGAAACTGAGTAAACACGTATATGACTATGTGGTAGCAGACTCGAAAATTGAGCAGAACTTTGCCCAGGCATTAGATATCAGTGCTGAAGTCGCGGTTTACGCCAAGCTACCGCGCGGCTTCTTAATTCCAACCCCCGTCGGCGACTACAACCCCGACTGGGCCATCGCTTTTACTGAAGGTAGCGTTAAGCACATTTACTTTGTCGCAGAAACCAAGGGCAGCCTATCCAGCATGGATCTGCGCTCCTTAGAACAAAGCAAAATTGAATGTGCGCGTAAGTTCTTTATTGAGCTGGCGAAAAATCAAAACGACCCAACAGTTCGCTATGAAGTGGTGGATAACTACGAAAAGCTGATGGATTTGGTGGGGTAGGTATCAACCCATGTCTGACCTGTAGCAGTACCTTGACTACTACAGGTCGTACCAATAGTTACATTAGCGATGCTTAGAGGACGTTTATAGAATGAAAATAAAAACGATCCGTGAGTCTGTGCTTTTCAAGTGGGCTTTGGGGTTGCCGTTATTGCTAAGCATAGTCACAGCTATTGGTATTAGCTATTTAATTTGGGATACGTTTTCATTTGGTACTTCCAGCGTTGAAAGCTTCAAGAATTTCTATGAGATTTATAAGATACCGTTAGCATTGCTGACTGCAAGCCCAGTAACAGCAGGTATTGCCGCTGTAATTCATCGATCAGACGAAACAGCAAAGCAGATCCAGCTGACAGAAGATAAAAACAACTTCGAGAACTACATAAAGCATAACGAGTTGTTCAATCAAGTTGTTACTAGCTTTACGAGTGGGGCCGGATTTAGCGCGTATATGAATATTTGGTATGACATCGGTGATGGTAACGAAGGTCATTGGGAGGACTATGGTCTTGTGGGTTGCAATGTCTTAACTACTTACCTGTATAACTACCTTTTTCCAAGAAACAAGGGAGCTAAAACTTTTGGCTTTTACATCGATGATGATGTGGTTAAAGATGTTGAAGAAAAGCTAGCGCAAGTTGAGCTATCGCAAATAGAGCCTGCGATGCTTAGACTAATGCTTGACCTTGAGTACGTTAAAGGCGATATGAGTAAAGTAGTCTCTATCGAGCTTGACCGTGAGAGTGAGCTTAAAATCGTTCGTGCTTTTTGGATGCACTTAACGGAGTTTTTTAAAAGATAAAGCTTCCGGTTTATCGAAAAGCAAAAAGAGATCAGGACTTGGGCATGATGTTTGAGCGGATAGACTAGATTAATGCATGAGCTGTGCTATCTCTGCTTAAGAAATGGCAAGTGAAGGCGCTGTACAACAGTTATGCTAATTTACAAACCTTCAACTGGTTAGGAACCCCAACATGAAACTCGCATTCATTGAGCTTAAAAACTTTCGAGGTATGGAAGATATTCGTGTGCCCTTGGCGATCTCTGCCCAGTGGACTTCCTACAGTTTCATAGACACTCAACTGCCTCGTTGAGTCGCTCTCTTTCTTCATAATCCGCCGGTGATAACTGGCCTAAATGACTATGTCTGCGACGGCGATTATAAAACACCTCGATGTAATCAAAAATGTCACTGCGTACCTCTTCACGGGTTGAGTAAATTCTACGCTTAATGCGCTCTTTTTTCAGCGAACTAAAGAAGCTCTTTGCAACAGCATTATCCCAACAGTTGCCGCGACGGCTCATGCGGTATCCTGCTGCCTCACAAAATCAGTGCTTTTACGTCGCATCACCCGCCAACTGCCTTTCAATTTGTATCTCGGTTTCATCTTTTATTTGCTGGGCAATCATTTCTTCGATTTTCTCGCGGTCTTCGGGTTCCATATTCTCCAGGTCTTCTTCAGTCAGACCCATACCTTTAAGAATACGGTCACGGATTTTTTCAGCATCAGACATTTGCATCCAGTCCATAAACTCATCAAGCACACTGCGCTTGGCTTCGTTAGACTGTTTCGATGCATCAGTTTTAATCTCCGCAGCACTTATACCAGCAACTTGTGTTGCTGGTTTTACTTGTGCGTACTGAACCTGCTGCAAGGTCTGCGAAAAAACGTCGGCGTTATTAGTTTCTGCTGGACGTGTGGTGCTCTGCTGCTGAAGATCTTTGCTGTCTGTAATGCGAATATTCATAAGGTTTGCCCTGCAAGTGTGCGGTTTTACTGCTCATAAATTACTCGGTTTATTAAAGTAAGACAATCTACGGTACTAGGGCAGGGTTAAACATGTGTGGTTGTTGTTACGCTTACCGTTAAGTACACAGCCAAGCGATCGGGTACAAACACTCAGCAGAACCCATTGCCTTATCTGCAACAATCCCAAGTTGGTAATTCTGTACTTTTGCTGAGAATCAGTTAGGGCTTTTTTTATATCTGCAAATTCTGCCTTAAAAACAGCCTAAAAAGCTTCCGCGCCCAAATCGTACCCTGGGCGTATTAATTTCTAACATTTGGACTGCGAAGAGGCTGAGCGGTGCAGGGCGGTTTGTTGAAGCTGCCTGCATGCTGTAGCCTTGCTAACTTTGCTGAATACCGATCGACGATTAATGACCTTCAATGGAGGCAGTACATAGCAATGGAAGACGAAAACTCTCCTGCTCTGCGGGCTGGTGTTGACTTTCGTGGCACCCCAAACGCGACTCAGCCAGTCCTCGAGCACATCAAGCCGGGCAAAAAACGTGCGCCGCTGTTGCGCTATATCCGCTTTAATCTACCCAAAACCACACGGCTGTTACTTATCGCAGTGATTGCTGTGATTGGCGCTGCTTCGGCGGCGGTTGCGCTGTCGAACCACGAGCCCTTTCCTTTTGCGACCCCGGTTCTGTGGAGTATCTGCGGAGCTGCTGTGGTGTTCGTCGCTGTGGGTTTGCTGAGCTCTGCCCGCATCTGGATATGGGGATTACTCATCGCGCTGTCGTCTCTGTTGGTCTACATGGGCGGCCTGCTGGGCAATGCGCCCTATGTCTGGAATGGCGCCAGTGTGGTATCCGCGGCGATTTGGAATCTCACGCTACTGGCCTCCATGGCCTACATCGTTCTTTTTTGCGCATTGCGCTACGGGATGATCGTCGCCGCTCCCGACCAGCAAAATTTTATGGACTGATAAGGGTTTATCAATGGATCTCGGCTTTCCGTGGTGGCTCCGTGTGGAGCATTTCCTCAACATCATCTTTATTACGTTCTTGGTGCGCTCGGGCCTCGAAATTCTAGGTACTTACCCTAAGCTTTACCGTTCGCAGCACACAGTGCCCGGCACATCCTGGGCTCAGTTTACCGTTCAGGAGGAAGCGAAGCATAAGTACTACACGGTGGGTGGCGAGTACAGTGATTACTCTCCGCGCATTTCCCTGCCGGGGCGTGGCCTGCTGGGTCTCGGGCGTTACTGGCATTTTATGGCCGTTACGGGCTTTGTCACCTGTTGGATAATCTACTTTGTGTTACTGCTGGCGACTGGTCAGTGGCGGCGTTACGTACCCACCAGTTGGGACACTTTTGCTCAGGCGTGGCAGGATATGCTGGCTTACCTTGCTTTCACCATGCCGCAGCCTGTGGATGGCATGGTGTTTAATGCCCTGCAGCAACTGTCGTACGGTTTTGTGATATTGGTACTGACGCCTTTGGTCATCCTTACTGGCGCCTTTCAGTCGCCGGCCATTGCCAACCATTTTTCCCGCATCACCCGTGCACTGGGTGGTCGCCAAGTGATCCGTAGCACGCACTTTTTTTGTCTAGTTGGATACGTAGCATTCTTCGTCATCCACGTGCCGCTGGTCTTTCTTCACGGCTACCTGCACGAGACCTCAAAAATGGTATTGGGGCACTCTAACAATCCTGTTTTGGGTGGATCCATTTTCACCATCGGCCTCATTCTTGTAGTCGTCCTGCACGTCGTCGCCACACGCTGGACCTTGGCGGATGGCCGTGCGGTTGAAAGATTGCATAACATCATTGTGCGGCCCTGGTCGAATCTACTGTACAAGCTGCCTGCGCGCATGCACTACGATCGCTCCAATATCACCGGTAAGGACGTGGGTCTGGCTAACACCACCCATAACTTCCGTGGCAGCGGACGACCACCAGAAACCGAGGAGTATCTGGCGCTGATGGCCAACTGCTACGAGGACGACTACGTGCTGGAGATCGGTGGCTACGTGGAACGTCCCATGACATTGACCATTGCCGAACTGCGCGAGCTTGCCGCGGGTCATTCGCAGACTACGCTGCACCACTGTGTGCAAGGCTTCACCTCGATTGGGCGCTGGCGCGGGATTACCGTGTCGGCCCTTTTGGAGCTCGCCGGACCCTTGCCCGGCGCAACTGACGTGGTGTACACCAGCTTCCAAAATATGGGCCGTGATGACGCCCTGTACGAAGGAGGTACTTACTACGTGTCGACACCCATGGTTGAGGCGCGGATGCCGCAGACGCTGATTGCCTTTGAGCTCAACGACGAAGGCGAGATTCCGGCTAAAAATGGCGGGCCAGTGCGCTTGCGTTTAGAAAGCTCGACCGGGTTTCGCAGCCTGAAGTGGCTGGATCGGATTGAGGTGGTCAACCGCTACGATATTATCCTTGAGGGCCGTGGTGGCTACTTCGAGGACACGGACTTCTACGACCGCAACCAGCTGATCTGACCGTCCGCGAGAAGAAAAGGAAGCCGCTGTTATTATGTTTAAAAAAAGTATGATGCAGAAAAATACACGCCCAGCTACTCAAGCCGAGCTCGATGCTTACATTGCCGCACGCCCCAGACCGGTGCGCAACACCTATGAAGGCATGTACCCGCTGCACGAGGACATTGAGCTGTCGGATGAACAGGTACAGATCGTGCTGGACTACCTGCAAGAGGTTAATTTCCATCTGCCCGGCGCTGCTGCGCACGAGTTTCTCGTGGTGCGCTGGGCCCGTTACACTGGCTTTCAGTTTCTACAGGAACCCCTAGAAGCCTATGCCATCGGACTGCGCTGCACCCATCCCGGCATGGAAGATCAACATACTTTTATTCGTATGTCTTGGGGCCAACTGATGGGTGATCCCGAGGCTGTCCGTCTGCCGGTCAATGAACCGGTGTTGGCCAGCGATATGATGACTCTTGCCCGCTATCGCGATACGCGCACCGGGCCTTCGCGAACGGGCGTTGACGCCTACGGTACTGCGTCCGATGATTCTGTGCCAGGCACTGATTTCGATCTGAAACTGTTGAATGGTGCGCTGGATGACGTGCTAGAGCAGCATCGTGCCGGTAAGGGTCGCGAAATCAACTCATGGTGGAACCCCGCGCTGAACTGGGGAGTTGCACTGGCTGGGCGCTACCCGCGACTGAAGTACTTCGAGTCTAAGGAGCGCCTCGATGAGCAAACCTTGGCTGCTTTGCACGCCTTCGAAGCACGGGCAGCGCAGGCAGAAACAGCGCTGCAGGAACTCGGTCTGGTCTCTCCGGCATCCGTGGCCGAGTCTGCGCTTAAGCAAGCGCAGAAAGCAGAGCATGGAGCCTATTCCCGTAGCCATCGTATCCGCAATCCGCAGCCGCTGACCGAAGCAAAGAGTAGACAAGATACCTAGTTTGAAAATTAGGTGGTTTTTAGTGTTGAACTAGCAAGGGTGTGAATGTCTGGTAAGCCTTATGTGCTGCTGAGATAAACGGATTGTAAGCAAAAAAAAGGATGCCGATTGGGCATCCTTTTTTATAGCGCAGGTACAGATTAAGCGTTTGGCTTGGTCTCGTCCTGCTCGGCAGCAGGAGCAGCATCATGTTTGGATGATTGCTCCTGTTTGGCTGCTGTCGCTTGCGCCTCAGTGTCAGCATCTTTAGCGGAGTGGGGCGTATCTTTCTTAGCGGGTTGCGCTGCTGTTGTTTGGCTTGTGCCTGCAACATTTTGTGGCGCGGCATTACTTGCTGTTGGAGCTTGCGGTACAGGCTCTTTGGTTGTTACAGCATCAGACTTAGCGTCAGCTGGCTTACTTTCAGCTGCTGATTTCTGCTCAGCTGCTGCTTTTTTAGCTTCAGCTTCGCGTGCTAGACGACGGCGCTCACGCGGGTCATTAGCAGCGCGACCCGATGGGCGAGCAGGTTGTTCGGCTTTCTTTGCCGGTGCTGCTGGCGCTTCTGGTTTTGCAGTTGCTGTCGGTGCTGGAGATTGCGCTGCAGGTTTTGCTGGTACTTCTGCCTTTTCGCTCGTTTTAGCAGGTGTAGGCTCAGGCTTAACGCTTGGCTTTACTGCTTCAGCAACAGGCTCTGCAGATGCCGGCCCTGCTTTAGCCTGCGCAGGTTTCTCCGTAGTTGCTTTAACATCCTGGCTTTGCGTGCGTGGCGCAGGTTTTTCAGCAGCTACAGTTGCTGGAGTTGGCTCCGAAATTTGCAGTAAAGGTTGTTGGATTGCAATCGGTGCTGCTTGCGCAGGGTCGACAACTTCAACAGCGCTGCGTCCGGCGGCGGCATCTTTAACCATGGCTGGCTGCACTTCTGTGACTTGTGCGCTGCTGGCTGCATTGTCAGTAGCAGGTGCTGCGCTGGTTTTTTCAGTGCTGCGCTCAGCTGTTGTAGCTTCTGCCGCGGGTTGCTTACCAGCAGTCTCTTTCGCAGTGGTCTCAGTTGCTTCAGTGCTGCTCGAGTCTGTATCCACTTGTTGGCGTTCGCGGCGGTTGCTGCGACGACGTTGACCGCGTGAGCGACGACGAGGACGTTCTTCTTCGGTGGAAGTGGTGTCATCTTGTTCATCGTTCTGCTCAGTTAGGTTCACATCGTGTAGCTCTGCTTCTGTATCAGCAGTGGGCTGTGGATGTGGCGCACGCTCTTGACGCTCCTGGCGTATCGGACGCTCATCGCTCTGATTGTTATCACGCTGTTGACGAGGCGCACGCGGCTTCTCTTCATTAGCTGTATCTTGAGCTTGATTGCCACGCGCATTGCGCGGTTCTGGCGTATCACGTGCTGGACGCAGTTCACGAGTCGGGCGCTCATTGCGCTCGGAACGTTCATTACGTGCAGGACGTTCTTCACGCTGCGGACGCTCACGACGGTTATCGTTGCTTGTGTCGCGATTGTTTTGTGCAGCGTTATCACGTGGTTTTTCACGCTGACTAGCATTGTCGCGTTCAGCGTTGTTGTCACGGGTGTTGTCCCGTGGCTTACGTTCATCGTCACGGTTCGTACGGGTGTTTTCCCGGCGGCGGTTTGATGATTGTTGGCGCTCATTACGGCGTTCGTTATTACGATTTGTGTTGCTGCGCTCACGCTGCTCCGGCTTAACTTCAGGCGCGGCTGGTGCATCTTCGCTGGCGAATAAACCGACCAACGATTTCACTAGGCCTTTAAATAAGCTGGGTTGAGCCTTGGCTACCACAGGCGTTGCGGCTTTGCTGGCTGCTGGCGGAGGTGGAGCAAGGCGTTCGGCGCTGCTGGTTTTTACCGCAGCTTCTTCGCGTACTAATGAGCGGGTCGCGCTGACCGGCTGCAGTTCTTCGCTTTCTTCCGGAGCCATTTCATAGCTGGACTGGCCGGACATTGCCTCTGGGCTGTCATCACGCAGGCGCATTACTTCGAAATGCGGTGTTTCTAGAGTGTCATCTGGCAAAATAAAGATGCGTACGCGGGTACGTAATTCGATTTTGGTGATGGCATTACGCTTCTCATTAAGTAGGAAAGCGGCAACTTGGAAAGGCACACGGGCACGCACTTCTGCGGTGCGGTCTTTCAGGGCTTCTTCTTCAATTAAGCGGAGAATGGCCAGTGATAATGATTCAACGTCGCGGATAATGCCTTGACCGTTACAGCGCGGGCAGACGACGCCGCTGCTTTCACCTAATGATGGACGCAGACGCTGGCGCGACATTTCTAGCAAGCCAAAACGTGAGATACGACCCACTTGTACGCGTGCACGGTCAGCTTCAAGGCATTCGCGCATGCGATCTTCAACGGCACGTTGGTTTTTCGCTGGCGTCATGTCGATGAAGTCGATCACGATCAAGCCACCAATGTCACGCAAACGCAGTTGGCGGGCGATTTCCTCAGCCGCTTCCAGGTTGGTTTGCAGAGCAGTTTCTTCGATGTCGCTGCCTTTGGTCGCCCGTGCTGAGTTAATATCAATGGATACTAAGGCTTCGGTTGGGTCGATGACTAATGCACCGCCAGAAGGCAGTTTCACTTCGCGTTGGAAAGCAGTTTCGATCTGGCTTTCAATTTGGAAGCGGTTAAACAAGGGTACGCTGTCTTGGTACAGCTTGATTTTGTTGGCGTACTGCGGCATCACCTGACGAATAAAGCTTAACGCTTCTTCTTGTGCATCAACGCTATCAATCAGTACTTCGCCGATATCTTGGCGTAAATAGTCACGAATAGCGCGGATGATGACGTTACTTTCTTGGTAGATCAAGAAGGGAGCGCTGCGGGTTTCAGCAGCATCTTTAATGGCAGTCCAAAGTTGAACCAGGTAGTCCAAGTCCCATTGTAACTCTTGACTGCTACGCCCTAAGCCAGCGGTGCGCACAATTAAGCCCATGTCAGCTGGAGCGTTGAGCGCGTTGAGTGCTTCGCGTAATTCGTTGCGCTCTTCACCTTCAATGCGGCGGGAAATACCACCTGCCCGAGGGTTGTTAGGCATCAGTACCATATAACGGCCGGCGAGGCTGATGAAAGTGGTGAGTGCTGCGCCTTTATTGCCGCGCTCTTCTTTTTCGACTTGGACGATAACTTCTTGGCCTTCAGTCAGAACGTCTTTGATGTTGACGCGACCGCCACCATTTTCGCCAGTTTTCTTGAAGTATTCGCGGGAGATTTCTTTGAGGGGGAGGAAGCCGTGACGCTCAGAACCAAAATCAACAAATGCTGCTTCTAAGCTGGGTTCTACGCGGGTTATACGGCCTTTATAGATGTTGGATTTCTTTTGTTCGCGAGCCCCTGATTCAATATCAAGGTCAAAGAGCTTTTGCCCATCGACAAGTGCAACACGCAACTCTTCAGGTTGAGTTGCGTTAATTAGCATTCTTTTCATGGTTTACCAATATATTCCGTGTTCACGGATCACATTATTGGCACACACGACAAATTGGGTCGGTGTTGGGGTCGCGCAGTTAAAAATTAACCGTGTCTAGCGTGCATGGTCATAAGCCATGGCCGCGACTGCGTCTCCAGTAGCCTGCACTAATAATTAGTTGCAGCGCACTTGTATCAGGAGGAGGAATCAGTGATTGGCCGCGGACGTGATGAAACGTCTGAATCAAAGCGCATGGCTACGCAGGTCAATCGTACTGTGCATCTCCACCCTACACATGTCCCTTGATAAATCGGGTGCCGCTCGGTGTGATCGTGAGCGGGTTTATAAAAATGCGAGCGCGGTAGTGCGTTCGCGGATTATGTTTCAGTACAGCTTTGGCTAAGTCGTATGCCGCTCAGCAAGGTGGTCTGTGACCTGTAAAAATACTCGTACCAAATAAGGCTATAACGTTTTGTTTTAAATTCTTTTAGCGCTGTGTCTTATCTGACTGCTTTTGGCAGTGGTTGGAATATAGCAGTATGCGCCGCTTGCTTCAATCGCTATATGGGGTTTTGCGCTAGAGAGACGGGCAAGCTGTTAGCCTAACTTGGTGTTTTAGCTACAGTAATTCACTTGAGAGAGGCTGCTTACGTGTTGAGTTTAATAGCAGCTTGGTAGGCGGGAGTGAGCAGGAAAATAGAGCGCTGATTACGGCCATTTAAGCCGCAATCTGCGCTGCGTTATCGTTTATTTGATTTCTTGGTTGATATGCACAGTGCGCTGTGGGTATGGGAAACTAATCCCTTCACGCTCAAAGGCTTCTTTCATTTTTTCTTGCATCTCGAAGAAAACACCCCAGAAGTCAGCGCCTGTGGTCCACATGCGCATGGAAATGTTTACAGAGCGCTCATCAATAGAAGTCATGTAAACCACTGCCGCAGGGTCTTTAAAGACGCGCTCATCGGCTGCAGCAAGGCCTAACAATACATCGCGCGCTTTTTTCACATCATCTTTGTGGCCAATGGCAACGTTAATATCAACACGGCGGGTAGGCTGGGTTGAGTAGTTGGTGATGCTGCCGTTGGACAGTGAGCCATTGGGCATAATGATGACTTTATTGTCAGGGGTGTGCAGGATGGTGTGGAAAATCTCAATGCTTTTAACTGTACCTGCTACGCCTTGTGCTTCGATATAATCACCGGCGCGGAAAGGGCGTAAAAATAGAATGATCACACCGCCAGCAAAGTTAGAAAGACTGCCTTGTAAAGCAAGGCCAACAGCAAGACCTGCGGCACCGACAATTGCAATAAATGAGGTGGTTTGAATACCCAGCATCCCTGCGGCGCTGAGGACTAAAAGGATACGCAATAAAGTACTGATCAGCGAATTTAAGAAGCCGGTGAGCATCTCGTCCACGTGACGCTTGTGTAAAAACCGAGTTATTCCGGCAACGATACGGTTGATAAGCCACCAACCAATAGCAAGTGTCAGCAGAGCAAAAAATAAATGCTGACCATTTTCAATAAGTAACGGCAGCCAGTTGGCTTGCACTTCTTGTAACCAGAGTAGAGTTGGACTGTCTTTCATTGTTAACCTCAGACTTTTTTTGTGAATTGGCCCTATTCTACAGAGCTGAACTATGGATTAAAGGCTTGTTTTTTATCAGCTTTGCACGTATTTGGGGTGATTTCTAGTTTATGCTGAGCGTGCGTTAGTTGGCCTCTGGGTGCAGTAACCGGTGTGTGATACACCTTGGCCGACGGTCATGTCTGCGTCATTGGGCTGCTGTTGAGCAAGTGTTTTGTCTGGCAATCAGTGTTAGGAGAGAGGGTGAGCTGCACTAAAAAAAGACGGTATGGGCGTTTATTGCGGCGGCTGGGTTTGGGGCTGTTGCTGCTTTGTGCTGTGCTGTGGCTGGCTGACCGCTTTGACCCTTTACCTTTGCCTAAAGACGATATGGCTCGAGTGGTTTTAGCTCAAGACGGCACACCATTGTGGCGTTTTGCCGATGGCAATGGTGTCTGGCGTTATCCGATCCGCATTGATCAAGTGTCGCCGTACTATATTGAAGCACTGCTGGGTTATGAGGATCGCTGGTTTTATCAGCACCCTGGTATTAATCCTTTGGCTATTGCTCGTGCTGCTTGGCAAAACCTACGTGATGGCCAAATCGTCTCTGGCGGCAGTACATTATCCATGCAGGTGGCGCGCCTGCTTGATCCACATCCGCGAAGCCTGCGTGGCAAACTTCGTCAAGTGTGGCGTACGGCGCAACTGGAATGGCATCTGTCGAAGGATGAGAGCCTCACCCTGTACCTAAATCGTGCACCTTTTGGTGGCACTCTAGAAGGTGTCGCAGCGGCCAGTTGGGCTTATTTGGGCAAGTCGCCAAAAAGTCTAGGCCGTGCGGAGGCGGCTTTATTGGCCGTCTTGCCGCAAGCTCCCAGTCGTTTGCGGCCTGATCGCCATCCGCAGCGCGCACAGGCCGCGCGGGATAAAATACTGCAGCGTTTGGGACAGTTCCAAATTTGGCCGCAGGCAGAGATAGACGATGCACTGCAAGAGTCAGTGTGGTTAGCGCCCAGAGAAGAGCCGTCCTTAGCGCCGCTATTGGCTCGGCGTTTGAATACAGCCAATAGCCCTGCTGTGATTGAAACTACTGTGGATGCTAGCTTACAGCGCCGTTTAGAGGAAATGTTGCTGGGCTGGCGCGCACGCTTACCCGAGCGTACTTCTGCGGCAGTTGTAGTGGTTGAGCATGACACTATGGCAGTACAAGCTTATTTGGGCTCGCTGGATCTTGAAGATACGCAGCGTTTTGGTCATGTGGATATGGTGCAGGCGGTGCGCTCACCAGGTTCTACCTTAAAGCCGTTTTTATATGCCATGGCATTGGATGAGGGCTTGATTCATTCTGAATCCTTGCTGCAGGATGTGCCGCGCCATAGCAGCGATTACCGCCCAGGTAACTTTTCTCAAGGTTTTAGTGGGCCGGTCTCAGCCAGCCAAGCTTTAGCGCGCTCATTAAACTTACCGGTGGTGCAGTTAATGGAGGTCTATGGTCCGAAGCGTTTTACTGCTGAGCTGCGCAGTGCAGGAGTGCCGTTACTACTACCTAGAAATGCAGAGCCGAACTTGGCTTTAATTTTAGGGGGGGTGGGGACGCGTTTAGAGCATGTTGTTAGTGGCTTTAGTGCTTTTGCGCGGCAAGGTAAGGTGGCGCAGTTACGTTTTCAACCACAGCAGGCTTTGCAAGAAAAACCTTTAATGTCGCCCGGTGCTGCGTGGATTGTTCGGCGGATTTTATCCGGTCAACGCCGGCCTGACATTGATCCACGTGCGCAGCTGGTGGAGCGTGCCCCTCTGGCCTGGAAAACCGGTACCAGTTATGGCTTTCGTGATGCTTGGGCTGTGGGGGTCAGCTCCCGCTACTTAATTGGCGTCTGGATTGGTCGACCCGATGGCACTCCGGTGCCTGGTCAGTTTGGTTTGGCGTCAGCAACGCCATTGTTGCTGCAAGTGCATGATGTACTCAACCATCGTGACCGGCAAAACCGTAAGCCAGAGCTGCTTAATCCGCAGCCTGAAGAGGTGGGTGTGGCAGCCATTTGTTGGCCGCTGGGGCAGGAGTTAGCACGTGAGGATGATAATTGTCGGCGCTTGCGTTTTGCTTGGACGCTCAATGGCACTGTGCCGCCGACTTTAACTATGGACACAACTTTTAGCAGTGCTTTGCAGCCGTTAGTTTGGCTCAACCAGCAGGGGCTGCGGGTTGCTAAAGACTGCCCCGGCGCGCAGGCGCGGCGTATTGCCTTGTGGCCTGCGGCATTAGAGCCTTGGTTGCCGCTGGCCGAACAACGCCGCTCACGTTTAGCTGCGCCTGACCCCGGCTGTCCACCAGCACTACTGGTGACTGGTGAGCCAATACAAATAGTTGGCGTTAATCAAGGTGACCGTTTGCAGCGGGCTGCAGGCCAAGTCAATGCGCTGAGTCTCAAGTTCTCAGCTCAAGGGAGTGGCGCTAAACAGTGGTGGTACCTCAATGGCAGCCCTTTACTGAGTACCGCAAGCGGCGAGAGTTTTGATCATGTGTTTGCGCAAACCGGCATTTATCAGCTCAGTGTGCTGGATGCTGCAGGACAAACAGGGACGGTGCAGTTTTCTGTGGTGGATTGATGCGCTGCCAGTCTACTCTCGCCCTGTGGTAAACTGCGCGCTTCTTATCAACTGCACGGCTGCACACATTCGAAGGTGCTGAGCAGTGTCCAACTTTTTATTTTTGAACTCTTAAAACTATGTCCTTACCTCAGCACCACCTTGAATTACTCAGTCCTGCCCGCGATGCCGTCATTGCTAAAGAGGCAATTTTGCATGGCGCCGATGCCGTTTATATTGGCGGCCCGAGTTTTGGCGCGCGACATAATGCCAGCAATAGCCTGAGTGATATTGCTGGGCTGGTGGAGTTTGCCCAGCTGTTTCACGCCAAGGTGTTTGTCACCATCAATACCATTTTGCATGATGATGAGCTGGAGCCGGCACGGCAGCTGTTGTGGCAGCTGTATGAGATTGGCGTAGACGCGGTGATTGTGCAGGACTTAGGGGTGATGGAAATGGATCTGCCACCACTGGAGATCCATGCCAGCACTCAGACCGATATTCGCACCTTGGAGAAAGCGAAGTTTCTCTCCCAGGCTGGTTTTTCCCAGTTGGTGTTAGCTCGCGAGCTGAATCTGCAAGAAATCCGTGAGATCAGCCAGAATGTGGATTCAGCCATTGAGTTTTTTATTCACGGTGCGCTGTGTGTGGCCTTTTCCGGGCAGTGCAATATTTCCCATGCGCAGACCGGACGCAGTGCCAACCGCGGTGATTGCTCACAAGCCTGCCGCTTGCCTTACACCCTAAAAGACGCTGAGGGCCGTGTTGTTGCCTATGACAAGCACTTGTTATCAATGAAGGATAATAATCAAAGTGCCAATTTGGCTGATCTGGTGGATGCTGGGGTGCGCTCCTTTAAGATTGAAGGGCGCTATAAGGATATGACTTATGTGAAAAACATCACTGCGTATTACCGTCAGAAGTTGGATGCGATTTTACTGGAGCGCCCTGAGTTGGCTCGCTCATCCAGTGGCTTTACCGAACACTTTTTTGTGCCCGATCCAGATAAAACGTTCCACCGCGGCAGCACTGATTATTTCGTCAGTGAGCGTAAAATTGATATCGGTGCTTTTGACTCGCCCAAGTTCGTTGGGTTGCCAGTGGGTGAGATAATTGGGGTTGGCAAGCAAGATATTAGCGTGCAGACCACCGAGCCATTGGCCAATGGTGATGGTTTAAACGTTTTGTATAAGCGTGAGGTTGTCGGTTTTCGCGCCAATACTGTGCAGCAACTCTGCGAGTATGAGCAAGATGGTCAGCTCGTGCGTCAATACCGTGTGGTGCCCAATGACATGCCGGCTGAGCTTAAACAGTTACGTCCACCCTATGCATTGAATCGTAATATGGACCATAACTGGCAGCAAGCCTTACAGAAAAAGTCTGCCGAGCGTCGCGTGCTAGTGAACTGGCAGGTGCAACTGGATGAGCAACAGCTCACGTTAACGGTGAATAGTGCCGATGGGGTTAGCGTCAGTGTGCAGCAGTCAGGTCCGTTTAGTCTGGCCAGCAACCCTGAGCAGGCCGAGATGCAGATTAAGGACACGCTGAGCAAGCTGGGAACGACTATTTATCACTCGCAGCACATTGCACTAGAGACTGAACAGGCGTGGTTTGTGCCGGGCTCGCAGTTAAAAGCTTTGCGCCGTGAGGCCGTTGCCGCGTTAACTGCAGCGCGTATTGCCACACACCCTAAGGGCTTTCGTAAACCTGTGAGTGATCCGCCGCCGGTTTACCCTGAGTCGCATTTAACCTTTTTGGCCAATGTCTACAATGAAAAAGCCCGTGCGTTTTATCACCGTTACGGTGTACAGCTGATTGATGCTGCCTATGAGGCCCATGAAGAAGCGGGCGATGTGCCAGTGATGATCACCAAACACTGCTTGCGCTTCTCGTTTAACTTATGCCCCAAGCAAGCTAAGGGGGTAACTGGTGTGCGCACGAAAGTTAAGGATATGCAGCTGGTGCATGGCGATGAGGTGCTGACCCTGAAGTTTGATTGTAAGCCCTGCGAGATGCACATTATCGGCAAGATGAAAGGCCATATTCTCAATATGCCGCAGCTGGGCAGCGCTCAAGCCAATAGCAATGTTGTGGGTCATATCAGCCCTGAAGACTTGCTGAAAACTATCAAACGTTAGAGCTAGAGATTGATTGGCAGACTGACGCTGTGCGCATATGCTTTGCGCACAGCACAGGCGCTGCAAATAGCGTACAAATTCCTGTACTCTAAATAACTCAAATTTTGGCCCAAAGCCTCAGTAATCATCGCCTTAGCACGGAGCGCCCAGCACTAAAATGTCCCATTTACTCCGCATCATTATGATCAACGGCCACCTGCAAGGCGTTGTCGAACTCGACCTCAATGGCCACACCAATATCTGCGGTACTAACGCCTCAGGGAAAACCACATTACAACGCTTGATCCCCGTTTTTTATGGCGAGCGGCCTAATAATGTCGTACCCAAAACCCGCAAAAAATTTGACCAATATTACTTACCCCACAGCAACTCATACCTCATCTACGAATACCGTAGAGAAGCAGGGAGCATTTGCCACGTTGCTATTACCCGTAAAAAAGATGAAGGCGTCAGCTACCGTTTTGTTAATGCCGCCTACAGCCCAGAATTGTATTTAAAAACGAATGCCAAAGGCCACGCTCAAGCGCTGAGTTACCAAGAGTTTACCGCCAACTTGCGTCAGCAAACGATTGACGCTTCCAACCTCATTAATACCATTAACGAATACCGCAGCATTATTCAAAATGACTTCAGCCTTATTAGCGGCAGCTTGGCGCGCACAGAATCCACGCGCCTCAGACAAACGGCACTGCGCTATAGCTTGGCGCAAAACCCACACCGTTTGCGCCATATAGAAAAGCTGGTTTCTGCCGTGCATGCCAAAGAAGGCAAAATGGACACCTTGAAAACCATGCTGGCGGCCATCTTTGAAGATGAGGGCGTGGCTTTACCAAGCACCAGAATTAAAAGCACGCAAGTGCGTGAATGGGTTCAGCAAGTCCGCCAGTCAAGGCGTTTAAGCAGCTTGCAAAACGAAATGACAGCATTAGGCAAACAAATTGATACCCTCAACAGCACTGAGCAGAGCCTCTGGCAGCTGCAGCCTTTATTGCTCAATGATGCCAGTCAGTTGGAGCGGCGCTGTGCTGATCGGGAAGCGCAGATAAAACAGGCCAAACGCGATAATGCCGAACATGAAGCAACTTATCAGAGTGAGCTGCATAAAGGCCATGCCGCACACAGTCAGGTGGCCAGTCAGCTTGAACAGGTTGAAGTCGATCTAGAAAATATCGAGCAGCGCTATACTGAGTTTACACAGCGTGATATGCCCAGTCTTGAGCATGCTGTTAGCCAATTGCCGAGCTGGCGCAGTCAACGTGATGAGCTGGATACACATCTGCAGTTATTGCGTGAAGTGGAAGGCAGTTCTCGCCAACGTTTTGAGTCACGTAAATTTGAGCTGTCTGAGCAGCTCAACGACTATGTGGAAAAAAACACCAATCGACAACAAAAAGTGCGCGATGAAGAGCAAGTTTTACGGGCTGAGCAAGAGCAGCATAAAAACCAACTGGAGCAAGAGTATCAGCAGCAACGGCAAGCACTGCAGGCTGACTTTCAAGAGCAACAGAATGGTGTTTTCCAGCAACAAGCCGAGGTTGCCGCCGCCTTAGGTGTCTCTTTGCTAACAGCAGCAGAACAGCTCGATCTGGAAACAGAACAAGCACGCATTGAAGATATTCAATTACAGTTGGCCAACCAAAGCGACACGGTTGAACGCTTGCGCGATGAGTATGAGCAGGTTAAAAAACTACAGAACAGTCACCTCGAAGAGATTAACCAGCAACGCAAGCATTTGCGTCAACTGGAGCAGCAATATGCGCAACTGAAACTACAGCAAGCACCCACCGACGGCAGCTTGCGCCAGTTTTTACAGCAACATATTCCTGAGTGGCAGCACAGTGTTGGTAAAGTGATCCGCGAGGAGTTGTTGGAGCGCAGCGATTTAGCGCCGAGCCTCAGTGATGCGCAAGGCAGCCCCGCGCCACTTAGCGAACTGCAGTTGTTTGGTCTGCGCCTTGATCTGGCGGCTATCGAGCTGCCGGCTTATGCGCAAGATGAACAAGCTCTACTTGCGGCCATTGCACAAACGTTAGAGCAACTGCATGCTGCCCAACAGCAGCTCAGCGATCTGAACGACGCGCAGCAAGGACATAACGCCAATAGCGAACAGCAGCAGGATAAGTTGCATAAAGCGCAGCAAGTGCGCGAGCGTTATCGCAATGACTTAGGCTTTGCCCAGGAGTCACGCCAGCGTTTACTCGAGTTGCATCAGACGCTGCAGCGTGAGCGCAAGCAGAGTCTCGAGGAGCAGCAGCAAAAGCTGGTAGAACAATTAGCGCACTTAAAGCAGCAGCAACTCAGTAGTTTAAAAGAGCGCGACAGTGCCTTTAAAAATATGCTGTTGGAGTATCAAGCAGATTGGCAGCACGCTTTACAGTTATTGCGTGAAAAGATCGCCCAGTATTCAAACAGTATCGATGCTAAGCGTCGGGAAACTGAGCAGCAAGTCAGTGAGTTACAAACAGCCTTAGAGCGGGAGCTGCGTGAGCAGGGCATTGACCCAGCCACTCTCAAAGACACTGAGCAGCGTTTAAAAACGATTCGCCAGCAGATCAGCAGTACCGAGGAACGCAGCCAGGAGCTGGAAGACTATCGTCACTTTTTGCGGGTGGATTGGCATCTCCGTAAGCCCGAACTGCTGGCGCAAGAAATGCAGCTCAAGCAAGAGGTGCTCAATCTTAAACAGCAGTTGGCCAGCTTAGAGCAGGCATTCTTAGCGCAACAGAAAAATACTTTGCTAGCGATCAAAACCCAAGAACAGGAACTAGCTGGACAGCGCAAACTGCTTGAGCAACTGCTGCCCTTGCTTAAACAGCTGGAGCAATTCCCCGCCCCAGCTGAATATATAGCCACCAGCAGTACACACAATACCGGTGGTTACGCTGAGCGCATTGAGCGTACACGCCGAGCTCTACAAGATAAGCAGCAGTTGGATGCACGGCTAAAAAATAATCTGCATGCTTTTGAACGCGAATTGCTGAAAGATGCCAGTGTTAATTTCAGTGATATTTGGGCCAATCAACTGCAGCGTTTAGGCTTAAGCCCCAGTCCGCAGGCGCAGCTGGTTGCGTATCAAGAAATGTTACAGATTCTGCACAATCAGCAACTGAGTTTGTTGGCGACAGGGCGTAACTACGGTGCTGATTTGCAGGGGTTCTTTACCGTATTCAGTGACTTGAACCGTCGTATCAGCGCACAGAGTCGCCGCCTCAGTGAAGAGGTGAGCGAAGAGTTTGTGCTGGAAGGGATCAGTAAGTCAGAGGTGAAAATCCAATCCACCATTGATGAGTTGGGTTTTTGGGATCCACTGAAACGCTTTGCCAAACTCTACAGCGAGTGGGAGCAAGATTTTGAGCGTTTGCCCAGCGACGCTTATTTAGATGCTTTGGGTGATGTGGCTGATCTGCTGCGCAGCGATCAGCAATTTACTTTTGAGAGCCTGCTGCGTTTAGAGCTGCGCCTTAATGAGGGCGGTACGGACTTAATTATTCGCAACGATCGCCAGTTGTTGGAGTCCTCCAGCCACGGCATGGCTTATCTGATTTTATGTAAGTATTTGCTGGCCTTTACTCGACTATTGCGTGGTAAAGCACAGGTTACTATTCATTGGCCCATTGATGAAATTGGCACCTTGGCCTATCACAACGTCGAAAAACTGTTTAAGGCCTGCGAAAACAATAATATTTTTATTGTCGGCGCTTTCCCTAATCCCGAGTCTGATGTGCTGACGCTGTTTAAGCACCGCTATTTGATCGAAAAAGACAGCCAGAAAGGCGCGCACAGTCAGCTTAAACGCATTGAGCCAAAGCTCAGTCGACTGACGCAACGATTACAGCAGCGCCGCGAGGAGGCCGTACAATAATGATGCAATATAGCCATTTATTAGAGCAGCTTTTATCCGGCGGTTTTATTTGTGAAGTCACCGATAGCCAAGCGTTTCGACACTTACAAGATGAGCAGCAGCGGGAGGCCATTGATCAGTATTTGCGCCCGCTCAATCGCCGCTTGGCCAGCAACCCAGAGGGCAACGTGTGGTTTTTAGCCTGGCGGGAGTTAACTCAGCCCTTGCGAGATCAGCTTTCGCAGCAGTTTAAAGAGACGCTCGACAGTTTAATTCCCATGCTTAAGCTGTTGCAGTTGACCCAGGAAACCATGGGGCATGAAACAGTTTTAACCGCGAACGATATCCTTAACCGCCATGAATTAGCGGCGCGCATTGAAAACAACCCAAGTCTGCGAGAGCAGTTGCACGCTTTGGTGCAAACGCGCTTTTTCCAATCACAAAGTGAGGATGTGGCCGGTCAGCTCAAGCAAGTGTTTGAGCGTTTGCGCAGCAATGGCTACTTGCATCAACCGCACAAAGACCGCCATCACTATGTGGTTACCGGTAAGATTGATTACCTAATTGACCTGACCCGCTTTATTCGCGAAGAGGAAAATATCTACATCGAGGAAGAGTTAGTGCCGAGCCAAGAAGAGTTGTTGGCATGAGCACCCTCGATTACAACAGTGCCGCAGTTAAATTGGGTGTAGAGCGGCTCAAGTTACTGGGCAGGCACAGTGAACTGTTGATGCAGAGCTACTACAGCGCTGAGCTGGATGAGCTGCAGGTGGGTGAGCGGGCTATTAATCAGTTAGTGGCAGCCAATATTCTGTGGCGACCCAATGAAGAGTCAGGCCTTAAACTCACTGACCCTGTGCGGGAAATGATTGTGCAGCTTATTTCCGACGAGGAGCGGCGTAAGGTCAACGCTGAAGTCGGTGGTTTTTTAGCCAATATTCGTGTATTGGTCGGTAAAATCAATGCCGCTGAACAAAAAGGTAATTACCAAGAAAGCGCCTTTGTACAGACCAAGCTCAGCCAGGAAGTAGATGATCTAAATAGCCGAATTGCCACGGGCATTGATAGCCTGTGGAACCGTTTAAACAGTGATTTTGCTTTTGTCAGTACAGTTCAGGATAAAATCTACGAAAACGAAAAAGCCCACGATGAAGTGTTGCGTTGGCTGGCAGGTTTAGAGTTGATTAATTTTAACGAACTGATTCGTTTCGCTGGCAGCAATGGCAGTTTACGCCACTTATTGGTGCGGCAGTTGCAAGGGCAGGTCAGTGTGCATTTTAGCAGTTTGCGTGAAGTGCAAAAGCGCTTAAATGAGTTGATGGCACGTTTTCGTCAGCAGCAATCGCGCAATCTGTTGGTGCGCGGCATGCTGCAGTATTTTTCGCAAAAGCCTAATTTTAAACCCTCTGATTATGCCCAGCGCAGCACAGTGGTGGATTTAGTCAATCAAGCTGCTGGTTTGCAACCCAGAGTGTCCATTGCTTTAGACCGTCATCAAGATAAACATGCGATGCAGCAACTGTTGGCACAATTGCCAGCGCGTACTCCAAGCAATACCGATTTGCCCAGCGCGGCGCAGCCACTTGCTTGGCATGATGATGCAAGCATTATGGCTAAACGCCGCGCCTTGCATGAAGATGTGGTGTCGTTTTATTTGAGTGTGCTTGATCAGCAAGCGAGCCAAAGCGCCTTAGAATATTTGGCTGCTGCGCAGTTGGATTGGGATCCTGAAATTTGGCTGTATCAAGTGATTGCTGAGTACCAAGGCTTAGCCAGTAGTGAAAAGTCGGCCTTTCGTTTGCACTATGATGAGCAAGAAGTGGGCTGGTTTAATCAATTACAGGTGATTGCAGATGTGCAGTTGCAATTGCTCAGCGGTGGGGTGGGAGTATGAGTGCGGATTTATCGCAACGTGTGCGTAGCGTATTGCAGCGCGTGTTAATCGAGTTGACGCAGGGCAAAAGTGTTTCTAGGTCAGCGCAGCAAAGCGCCATGCAAGAGCTGCGCATCTGGTGTGAAGAACATGGGTTGGAGACGCAGCCTTGGTGCGGGGTGAAAACGGTGAGTTTTGATCGTCCCGTCTTGGCGCGAATTGAGCAAACTTTACAAGAGCTTGGCTTGCACCGCTTAGATGAAGATATTCGCCAGCAAGACCGCTTTGCTCAAAGTGACAGCAGCCAAGTCGAGCATAAAAGCGTTGGTTTGACGCCTAAGGAGCGGCGTGTACTTATGGCTCAAGCCAACTGCGGGGCTTATTTTCCTGAGTGGGTTAGTGCAGCGCCCAGCCAATGGGTTATGGATATTGACTGGCAAACCCTCGAACTCAGTGTTTTTCCCAGTTTAGTGGTGGTGGAAAATCTCGATAGTTTCTATCAGTACTTTAGTCACCACCCACAGCGCTATAGTTTGCCTGAGCTGGCTCAGCAGGCTTTGGTGATTTATCGCGGTGATGGCATAGAGAGCCGGGCGCGGAGAGCTTTAGTTAAGGCATTTGCAGCCACGGGTAAACCAGTTATTTACTTTGGCGACTACGATACTGCTGGCTTAAGCATCGCGCTACACGGTGATTACAGTCATATTATGCTGCCCAGTTACGAGAGTGTGTTACGCAACGCCAATGATCTAAACCAGCCAGCCGAGCAGCTGCATTTATGTGCGGGAGTAAGTGCATATGCGGCGCAATTAGTTGCAGCTGCGCCTGTTAAACGCTACATGTTGCATAACACCGAGCAGCAAAAGGGCTTGCGTCAGCAAGGCTTTAAAGGTCAGCTGCATCTTCTGCCGCTGACCTAGGCGCACTCACCTGCCCAGAGCGTGCAGGGCGCGCTTAGAGCCTAAGCTTGGGGCACAATATTGAGCTGGCTGAGCAGCTCCGTTGAGCTATCTTGCTGCTGGATGTTGGGGTGGTTAAATGGAATGTTTTGACCGGTCTGTTGCTTGATGATTTCTTGCAGTTGCACAGTATCAATTCTGCCGTTTTCATCAATGGCCGGTTTCAAGGCTTCAGGGGCTACAGAGTAACGCCCAGAAGATGTGTAAATTGCACCTGTTGCAAAGTCAACAGCGAAGGCAACCAAACCAGGAATGACCCAAAATAGCAGGCCAATGCCATCCATAATCACTACCGCAGGGTCAATTTTTCCACCGGTTTGCCCGCGTCGCTCTGGGTAAATAATAGTCCCGCAGCCCGCCAGTTCAAAAATCAGCAGCGCACTAAATGTGGTCGCTACCATGGGTTTTATAATTGATTTACGCATACATGCCTCTTCTTTTTTTAGACCAACACCAAGGCTACTGCACACAAAACAGAGCAGCAGCAAAATCATAGAGCTTAAGCATACAGAGTCGCATTTATAGCAAAATGTTCCCTGGTTATATTTTTTTAGCCAGCACAGTTATAACTAGCTTGCGCTTTTGTGTGTTAAAAGCTGTAAAGGCGCATAGCAGTTTAACGGTAGGATTCTTAACCTGAGCTGTAAAAAACTTAGCCAGCAGTGTTGATCGGTTTCGCGTAAGAGCAGGTACTTTTAGTGCCAGAGTGGATAAGAACAGTGCTGGGCTATCTGCTGAGGATCAAATCACCGGCGATGGGCGTAAAGCTGGATGCTGCGCGGATCAGTGACAACGCAGTAAACTCTTCAACAGCAAATACTTCAGTTTTTACTGCAAACAACTCATGCAGGCGCTCAAGCAACACCGCAAAGTCGCCATCCCCAGAAGCAAGTACCACCACATCGGCTAAGTTAGCGTATTGCATCGCATCCACGCTAATGCCCACATCCCAGTCACCTTTGCGACTGCCATCACTGCGCTGGACATAGGGTTTGAGTTTCACTTCAAAGCCAATGGCACGTAAAATATTTTGAAATTGGCGCTGCTTCGCATCACCACGATCTGTCGCGTAAGCAATGGCTTTGATCACTTCACGGCCACCTGCGGCCAGTTGCCAAAAACGGTTGTAATCGAAGCCCGCGGCAAAGCCTTGGCGTACGGTGTAATAAATATTTTGTACATCCACAAGAATTACTACACGTTCCATTACAGACTCCGGAAAATCAGTCGACACATACATATTAGCTATATAAGCAGCAAAATACCGAGAAAAGGGTGACCTTAAGCAGCATTTATCTGATAATTGCAATTGTAGATAAGAAACACAGCATAATAGGATAATCTGCCTAGAAGCCTTTAGTTAGGCTGTGCAGCGTACGCTAAAAGATCATGGCAGTATTGTTATGAATAAAACTAAAAAGGAGCAACATATGGGATTTTTCAACAGTATTCTTTCTAAGCTTGGCATTGGACAAGCACAAGCGGCTGCAGCAGACGAAGTAGAAAACCCCACAGCAGCGCCAACTAGCGCAGCAGTATCCACGCCTGAAGCGATCACTGTAGTTGATGTTATTACGCAATTGGAAGAGCGTGAGGCAGCGAGCACACAGAAGCTAAATTGGCGTGTATCTATTGTGGACTTGCTCAAATTGCTTGATCTAGACAGCAGCTTTAGTGCTCGCAAAGAGTTAGCAGTAGAGCTTAATTGCCCAGCTGAGCTTATGGATGATTCGGCAAAAATGAATATGTGGCTGCATAAAACAGTGTTGGCGCGTATTGCTGAAAACGGTGGCAATATTCCACAGAGCTTAATCAGCTAAGCACATTACTGGGATGTAACTAGAGCCAGAGTCGCTTGTTTTGCCCTATAGTAGCCAGTGAAAGCCTTGTGCCTTGATCTGGTAGAGTGTGCAAACGGCTCTGGCTTTATGCATAGGTTGAAAATAATAGATTCTCCAAATAGGTTAAAACGCATGACGTTGTACTTAGCTTCCACATCGCCAAGACGCCGCGAGTTACTCGCGCAGACAGATATTAATTTTACCGTATTGGATATCACCATAGACGAAAGTCAACGTCCCAACGAGTTGCCGACAGCTTATGTGGAGCGTTTAGCTAAAGAAAAAGCTGAAGCAGGTTATCAGAGCATAGCCGCTGATGAGCATGCGGTGGTTTTAGCGGCTGATACCATTGTCGTTCTGGAAGATGACATACTCGGCAAGCCGGCCGATCAAAACCAAGCGCAGTCGATGTTGCGCGCTTTGTCAGGGCGCTCCCATGTGGTGATGACTGCTTTTGCCATCAAAACTGCAGAACAAATTCGAGTACAGCGGGTTAACACGACAGTGTTCTTTCGCTCCATTACCAGCAAGGAAATTGATTGGTATTGGCAGACTGGTGAGCAGCTCGACAAGGCTGGCGGCTACGGTATTCAAAGCAAAGGTGGCGTATTTGTCAGTGCTATTTCAGGCAGTTACAGCGCTGTGGTAGGGTTGCCCTTAGCTGAAGTTATTACCGCGCTGCAGGCCTATGGTATCCAGCCGCAATAAAAGAATAGAGTGCAGCTATATGATATTTTCTGCAGGCGTTTAGTAATAAAGAAATAGCATGCAGCGATTACCCAGAGATTGTTGGGTGGCTTTCATCAGTATGATCTGGTTTTACCTCAATAAACTAGGGTTAATAGAGTGCCTAGAAGAGCGCTGGAAAATACCACAAACCAGATTGGTAGTTTCCAGAATCGTATCGCTGTGAAAGCTAGTAGAGCTAAGACAAAATCGTGTGGAGTTTGAATGGTATTAGTCCAAACTGGCTGATACAGAACAGCCAATAATATGCCAACTACAGCGGCATTAATACCCAGTAGAGACGCTTGCATACGCCTATTGCGACGTAAGCGCTCCCAGAAAGGTAAGGTACCAGCAATTAATAGAAAAGATGGCGCGAAAATTGCCAGCAGGCAGAGTAGGCCAGTTAACCATGGGTTGACTGTACTAGTTATCGATGCACCAAGAAAAGCTGCGAAGGTGAATAAAGGGCCGGGTACTGCTTGGGCTACGCCATAGCCTGCCAAAAAAGTTTCATCGGTTACCAATCCTGAATGTACAACTTCTGCTTGTAATAAAGGCAAAATTACGTGCCCACCACCAAACACTAAAGCTCCTGAGCGATAAAACGCATCTAATACTAAGATTATTTGATGAGAAGATAGAAAAGCAAGCAGTGGTAATCCTATTAGTAGAGCTAAGAATAGTGTAAGCCATAGCCTGCCAGCGCGAGGGCTCATAGTTAACGGTAGTTCGTCATGAGTGATATCTAGCTGGGGTTTAAAAGCGATAAGGCCGACAGCGGCAGCAAGAACTATGACTGCTAACTGCCCGAGAACGGTAGGCAAGAGAAGAGTAAAGCAGGTGGCTGCTATCATAAGGGTTATACGCGGTAGATCAGGGCATAGATTGTGGGCCATCCCCCATACCGCTTGTGCAACGACAGCTACAGCAACTAGTTCTAAGCCATGCAATACACCCGAAGGCATAGCATTGCCATAATTGGTAATACCTAAGGCAAATAGAATTAAAATAAGGGCTGAGGGTAAGGTGAAACCTGCCCACGCTGCTAAGGCCCCTGCATAACCTGAGCGAGAAAGGCCAAGAGCCATGCCAACTTGACTGCTGGTAGGCCCAGGCAAAAAATGACAAAGTGCAACTAAATCTGCGTAACTGCGCTCAGTGAGCCACTGACGTTGCCTTACGAATTCATGGCGAAAGTAACCTAAGTGTGCAATAGGGCCACCAAAAGAGGTTAGGCCTAATTTAAGGAATATCAGAAAAATAGCCCATGGGTTTTGGTCACTCGATTTTGGATTGAGCATCAAACTCTCACTGAGTTAGCAGTCATATTAGCGACAAGAATACTAGGGTTTTTAGGGTCAAACTGCTGAGTTTAATTGTAGAATGAAGGGATATAAGCTATACGCCTAGACTAGTACGCAGCCACTGTATTTTCTCGCTGACATGGGTGTGCAACTGCTTAATTTCTTTGTTGGCGGTATTTGCATTTTTCTCCATGCTTTCCATTTGTAAACTAAAATCAGCAACACTTTGATATTGCTGTTCGGTGAGGCTTGAACTTTGTTGTGCAGTTTTTGAGGCTTGAAAAGAGCGCTCGCGTACTTGTAAAGAGGTTTTTTGTAGTTTTTTTGCTAGATCTCGTTGAAACTCGGTCGAGAGAGCCACCTTATCAATATGTTGTTTAACACGATCAGTTACAGCGTTAAGTGCACTAAGCAGTTCTGTTGAATGGCTTACAGCCAGATGGGTCTTTTTTGAAAGTTGCCGCACTTCATCAGCAACTACAGCAAAAGCACGCCCATGCTCACCAGCGTGTGCAGATTCAATAGTAGCGTTGATAGCCAGTAGGTTGGTCTGGTCAGAAATATGGTTAACCTGCGCTAAGATGCTCATCACTTCTTGCACTGCTTGCACTAAGTCGAAAAGGGCTTGCTGGCCTAAGTCAATAGTTTGGATTGCTTGCTCCCCAGCATTAACTACCTCCCCAGCGCTATGCTCGCTACTACTCATTAAATCAGCTGTTTCTTCTGCAAAATATTTTACTTGATTTGAACTCTCATTGACTTGTTGTGCTAAAAGATTGAGTTTTTGACTGGTGTCTCCGGCTTTACGTAGTTGTTGGCGCGTGCTAATGGCATTGGCAATTATTATGTCAAAACTGGCTAGCAACTGTTCTAGGGTTACGCCTATATCTTGTAGTTGTTGATTTTTTTCTTGCTGCTGATTTTGCATGTCGGCTATAAGTCGATTGAAAAGTTTGGCAATTTGTCCAAGCTCTGTACGATCAGCGTCCATATCTACAAAGTGCAGACTACCTTGCTCTACAAGTATATTTAATGCAGATTCGAGCTTGGTCAGATTATTGATTACGAAGTGCTTTTGGAACATATAAAGCAATAAAGCTATAATGAGCAAGCCCACGGCAAAAGCAAAAAATAACTTTTTAACTAGCTGTTCAGTATTATTTTTGCTGCGGTTAACATATTGCTGTCCTTGAATAATGGCTTGCTCAAAATTATTGATCAACTGGTTGACTTGACTAGAACTGTTTGCGCGGGCTTCCTGACCTTCAATAGAACGCTCCATTTCCAAAGGGTAACGCTGATATAGGCTGGTTAGTTGTCGAACAATTTCATCACCATGCTCTTCGGTGTCTGTTGTGCGTGCTTTTTTTGCCCAACCCATTAAATTGTCAAATTCATTTAGTTGTTGCTCTGGATAAAGCCCGATACGCGGCAAATGATTGACTTGCTGTAAGATTTGGTCATAAAGCGTGCGGGTTTTTTCAAGCTGCTGTACGTAGTTTTCATTACCGCTACTCCAGAAACTCTCCCGTAGTGTTTTTATCTCAGATAGCAAGCTAGTTAAACGCACTATTGCTTGTAAGTATGCAATTCCTGTTTGTGGTTGTTGTATCACCACTTGCTGCGCATAGTCTTTTAGCCGATTTAGTTCTGCTGCTGTTTCGCGTTCATTTTGATAGAGCAGGCCTTGCTCATCACCAGCCAGTTTCCCAGCCCCTAAAAATTCATTGCTGAGCCCTGAGTACAGTGCGTTAGCCACTGGTTGTAGTTGCTCAACTAAGCTGGAAGGTAAACTGGGTAAGATATGTGTATTTAGATGATCTAAATCGGCTAATGCCTCGGCATGAAAAGTAGCATCACCGGTATTCAAATAAGTCTGGATTTTATTACGCACATCCATAGCAAGCTGGCGGTGTAATTCTGAATAATTTAATGTGCTAACAAAAGACTGATTCAGTTTATCCAGCCCCCAATACAAGATTACTGCTAAACAGAAGGCCATCAGAGCCAGCGTAACTGTAGCTAATCGGGTTATTGTAATAATACGCATAACTCATGTCCTTAGATGCAGCTAGAGGTGGTTGCAGTTATGTGCTTTCGCAGTAGGCAAGGCTGCGATGAGCTAAAAAAATAAGTAAAGCTAGGGGTAACTATGCTCAGTAATGCTGTGCTGTTCTTGTGGGGAGAGCAGATGAACCATAGAACCCGAAAGCTCAGCGACTAAACTGTTACCAAGTGTACTTTTTGCTTCTGCTTTAATACGACTGAGACGACTGGATACCGTTGCTGCTGAGTCTAGGTTGGAGCAGGATGAATCAATGGCGGCTACTGAAATACTCATGAGGTTAAAAAAACGCTTTTCGCCAAAGCGATCCTCTGCCCAAATGCCGTTATGATTTAAATGCTCAGGTTTATAAAATGACAAGCACTGACGACTAAACTCATCAAGAGCAGCTCTTACGTGGTTTTGCCAGTTACTGCTGCGAAACACTACAACATAATCATCACCACCCACATGTCCAACAAAGTCAATTTCAGGCTGGCAGTGTTTTTGTAATAGTTGGGCAATACACAGCAGGATAACGTCACCTTTGGCATAACCATACTGGTCGTTATAAGGTTTGAAATTATCAAGATCAAAGTAGCAGACAACAAAAGGCTTTTTATTGCAGATCAGCTGATTTATGTGATCTTGAATTATGAAGTTACCAGGTAAGCCTGTGAGGGGATTAGAGTTTTTTGCGCTTTTTATCTGTATTTCGGTCATCATATTTAATAAATCAATGACTTGACCAATACCAAAATATTTACCTTGTTCAGTAATAATGAAATCTTCTTGCAGCTTGTTACGTTTTCTTTGCACTACCAGTTGGCTTACTATTTCAAGGCGCATATGGCGTTCAACACTAATAAACTGACTATCCAAGATTTGGCTAACAGGTCTTTTAACATATAAGTCGCGTCCGAAAGGTTTGCTTAGCTTTTCCAGTAGGCTCGATCGATTGATAATGCCGACGGGAGTATCGTTGGCGATAACAGGGATCGAAAACCACTGCTCATTCGCTTCAAATAAGGCTGTTACCTCTTCAACAAGGGTGTCAGGTGTGACTGCAATAATATCTTGTTTTAATTCGCCGACTTGACCTTGGTCTTTATAGACTTCACGGCTATCTTTTACTTGTTGCCAGATACGCTGCGCACTTTTGCTAATGCTGCGGGATGGTGTAGGGCTAGGTTTGGCGAAATAATAACCTTGTAAATAATCCACTCCAATTTCACACAGCGTTTCATACTCTTGTAGGGTTTCGATGCCTTCTGCGATTACTTGACTCTTAACTGAGCGTGCTATGGCAACAATAGAACGAACAAAATCGCGCTTAACCTTATCTTTTTCTATACCAGTAATAAAATGCCGGTCAATCTTGACGAAATCTGGGTGAACTTCAGACCATAGTCTCAGGCTTGAATACCCTGTGCCTAAATCATCTAAAGCAATGGAAAAGCCTTCCCCTTGATAGTGTTTGACTGCGCGACGCATCAGTTCGTAATCATGAGTCGGTGAATGTTCGGTTATCTCGATGACAATTTGCTCGGGGCTGATGCCAAAAGTATTGATTAGTTCTAGAGTGAAGCCTCTGTGATGATCGGGTTGTAACAGGGTTTCTGGAGATATGTTGAGAAACAACTTGCCCGGTAGTTGCTGTTGAGTAAATTGTTCAATGGCTTTTGTACGACAAATACTTTCTAAGGCAAAGAGTTTTTGTTGCTGCTTAGCTTGTTCAAAAAGGTTGATCGGGTTGAATAAAATACTGCCAGAGGGGCCACGGCTTAAGGCTTCATAAGCATAAATGGATTGCCCATCAGCACTAATAATGGGTTGGAAATATGTATTAATCATTTTCTCTGAAATAATACTTGATAACTCATCATCTTTGTTCATCCGCTGCAACCTTAAAATAGCTAAATTAGGCTAAGAACATTAACTGCACTGGGTCTTTGCTAGATTGTGCTGTGATTTCTAGAGTTTGCTGGGTTAGGTGTTAGTGCGTTTGCTTGTAATAGCTCTGGTCAAATTTATGCTAAAACACTTGCCTAATCGACGCGCTAATTACAGCAGCTAATTGTGACGATACGGTTACGGAATCTTTATGTTTACTTGCTAAAACTACTAAAAGGTGAAGTTTAACCAGCAGTAATGCGGCAGCCATATTATGTGGATGTATACTCATTGGCGGAGCTGGCGTATTCTTCAGCACGTTTTGAGATCGGTCTAGAGTGAGGCTAGGCTGAAGGTTTACTTGTACAGACAGCTTTTCGTTATGGGCTGACTGCTGTATAAAGCAGCCCCAACTCGCACGATAATTACTTATTAGGAATTTTTTGGTTTATGCCCATTAGCATTGTGTTGCTACTCGCTTCTATTGGTGTGCTTTCACTTTTTTGTCAGTGGTTGGCTTGGCGGGTACGCATGCCAGCAATTGTATTTTTATTGGCTGGCGGGATCGCTTGTGGTCCGGTATTGCATTATTTAAATCCTGATGATGTGTTTGGCGACTTATTGTTTCCCATGGTCTCGCTGGCGGTGGCAATTATTCTGTTTGAGGGCAGTTTAACCCTGCGCTTTTCGGAAATACGCGGTCACGGCAAAATGGTACGTAATCTGATTCCAGTGGGTTCTATTGTTACCGGTATTATTGGTACTTTGGCAGCGCATTGGATTTTGCAGATTTCTTGGGAAATTTCTTTGCTGTTTGGTGCCATTGCTGTGGTAACGGGGCCAACGGTGATTGCGCCATTATTACGCTCGGTACGCCCCAGTGCCAAGTTGGCCAATATCCTGCAGTGGGAAGGCATTATTATTGATCCTGTTGGCGCCTTACTGGCAGTGCTGGTTTATGAGGGGATTGTCTCTTGGGGGCAGGGCAATGTCTTTGGCCACTCTTTGTATATTTTTAGCACCACTCTTGTGGTCGGCACAGTGTTGGGCGCGGCAGCGGGCTATTTAAATGGCCAAGTATTGCGCAAACACTGGATTCCGCAATACTTGCATAACGCCGGCACACTGACCTTTATGTTGGGGGTTTATGCCTTATCCAATGAGATTGCCCACGAATCTGGACTGCTCACGGTCACTATTATGGGGATTTGGATGGCCAATATGAGACAGGTGGAAGTTGAGAGCATTTTGGAGTTTAAGGAGTCCTTAAGCGTCCTATTGATTTCTGCATTGTTTATTATTCTGGCGGCGCGTATTGAGTTCTCGGCAATTTTAAATCTGGGCTGGGGTTTGGTCGCTGTTTTAGCGGTTTTGATGTTGGTGGCGCGCCCGCTGAGTATATTTTTGTCGGCCATCGGCACTACTTTAAATTGGCGCGAAAAGGTTTTTTTAAGTTGGATTGCGCCGCGCGGTATTGTCGCCGCGGCGGTATCAGCACTCTTTGCTTTTCAACTGCAAAGTAATGGTTTTGCCGGCGGTGAGACGCTGGTGCCGTTGGTGTTTATGCTGATCATTGCCACTGTCACGATTCAAAGTTTAACGGCTCGGCCCTTGGCCAAGTTGCTCGGTGTAGATGAGCCGCCGGAGTATGGTTTTTTGATTCTAGGTGCCAACCCCGTTGCCAGAATGATTGGTAAGGTGCTGAGCAACCACGATGTGCCGGTGGTCTTGGCTGATAGTAACTGGGAAAATGTGCGTCAAGCGCGCATGGAAAACTTACAGGTTTACTTTGGTAACCCTGTTTCTGAGCATGCCGCTAATCAATTGGATTTAACGGGTATTGGTAATTTGCTGGTTATTTCGCCTTATAAGCAGATGAACTCGCTGGCGACGTATCATTTCCTGGATTGGTTTGGCGATCATGACAGTGTTTTTAGTTTGTCTGAGGGCGACCAAGATCAGAAGGCCCGCTACCAAACTGCTGAAAAAATTCAGCGCACTAGAGGTCTGTTTAATGGGGTGAGCTTTGCCAAGCTGGCAAGTTTAGTGAGTCAGGGCTATACCATTAAAACTACGCAATTGAGCGAGGAGTTTAGCTACCAGGACTTTCTTGAGATGCAGCAAGGGCAGGCTTTGGTGTTATTTGTGTTAGACGCTAAAGATCATATTAGCCCAGTGAAAGCCATGGATACGCTTAAACCAGCAGTGGGTGCTAAGTTGATTAGTTTGGTGCCCGCCAAAGCGCCGGAAGAGCGTAAGGCTAAAAACGCTAGTGAGGCGCGAGAAATGGAAAACAGTCGTCTGGCAGAGCAAAGCAGCAACTGATATCTAGATGGGCCTTAACACAATAGCCCCACCATGATCTCGCGGTGGGGCTGTCTCAGTCAGTATTCAGCTGCAAGGTTAAGAGAAGTGCAGCGCACGCTCACCCTGTTCGTCACGGATGCTGGTGGGTAGACCCATGTGATTGAGTAGGTTTAAGAAGGGTTTAACCGGCAATTCTTCCACGTTAACCATTTTTTCTACATCCCACAGACCTTGAGCGACCAAAATTGCTGCAGCCACGGGCGGTACACCTGCAGTATAGGAAATACCTTGCGAGCCCACTTCGTTATAGGCTTCTTTGTGGTCCGCCACGTTGTAAATAAAGACTTCGCGCTCTTGGCCATCTTTTTGCCCTTTAACCAAATCACCAATACAGGTTTTACCGGTGTAGTTGGGTGCTAAGGAGGTGGGATTGGGCAGCACGGCTTTCACCACTTTCAACGGAATCACTTCTAAGCCTTCAGCTGTTGTCACCGGTTGTTCAGACAGTAAACCAAGATTGTTCAGCACATTAAACACATTGATATAGTGCTGACCAAAGCCCATCCAGAAGCGAATGTTGGGTACATTGAGGTTTTTTGACAATGAGTGGATTTCATCGTGACCGGTCAGGTAGCTGCTGTATTCACCCACCACTGGCAGGTCATCGGTGCGCTTAACCTCGAACATTTTATTACTGGTCCACTGGCTGTTTTGCCAAGTCCAGACTGTGCCGGTGAACTCACGGAAGTTGATTTCTGGGTCAAAGTTGGTGGCAAAATAATGACCGTGTTCACCGGCATTGATATCAATAATGTCGATGGAGTCGATAGTGTCGAAATAGTCTTGCTGGGCGAGGGCAGCATAGGCGTTGACCACACCGGGATCAAAACCCACGCCTAAAATAGCAGTGATTTTCTTCTCTGCGCAGATGGCTTTACGCTTCCACTCGTAGTTTTCATACCAAGGCGGGGTTTCGCAAATTTTCTCTGGGTCTTCGTGAATCGCGGTATCTAAGTAAGCAGCACCGGTTTCAATGCAGGCGCTAAGCACCGCCATATTTAAAAATGCTGAACCAACGTTAATCACGATCTGAGATTGCGTTTCGCGAATCAAAGCAACTGTTGCAGCAACATCTAAAGCGTCCAGCGCATAACAGGCAATGCTACCCGCCTGCTTCATACTGCCTTTTTCTTCGACACTTTTGGCGATTGCTTCACACTTTTCCAAGGTGCGAGAGGCCAAGGCGATGTGCCCGAGAATGTCATTGTTTTGCGCACATTTATGTGCAGCAACCTGGGCAACACCACCGGCACCAATAATCAGAACGTTTTTTTTCATTTACGGATTCAACTCCAGATTCAATACAGCTTAAGCAGGGGCTCAGGAGAGCCCTTGCACAAAGTCGCGATAAGTAAACTCCTTAACGAGTTCTATGCTGCCATCCAGCTGCTTAATAGCAATGGCAGGCATTTGCACACCGTTAAACCAATTTTTCTTCACCATGGTGTAGCCCGCGGTATCTTGAAAGGATAAGCGGTCGCCAATCTGTAAAGGTTGTTCAAACTTAAATTCGCCGAAGATATCCCCGGCTAAGCAGGATTTACCGCACACCATATACTCATGTGCGCCGCTATTGGGCAGCAGTGTGGCGGTTTCGCGGTAAATCAGCAGATCCAGCAAGTGCGCTTCAATGGAGCTATCGACAATGGCCAGATGCTTGCCATTAAATAAAGTGTCCAGCACTGTCACCTCTAAGGTACAGCTGTTGGTGATTGCCGCTTCGCCCGGCTCCAAATACACCTGTACGCCCCAGCGCTGGGCAAAATCTTTCAGACGCTGGCAGAAAGCATCCAGAGGGTAGCCTGCACCGGTAAAGTGAATGCCGCCGCCTAAACTGACCCACTCAACTTGACTTAAGAGCTCACCGAAGCGCGCTTCAATACCGGTCAGCATTTCATCGAAACGGGCAAAGCTGTCGTTCTCACAGTTGTTGTGAAACATAAAACCGGAGATCTGCTCGATGACGGTGGCGATCTTGGCTGGGTCGTGCTCACCTAAACGGCTAAACGGGCGCGCTGGATCGGCCAAAGTGAACTCAGAGGTACTGACACCCGGATTAACCCGCAAGCCACGTACATGCTGGCGAGAAACTTCTTCAAAGCGGTTGAGCTGGCTGATGGAGTTAAAAATAACCTTATCGCTGCTGGCCAATACTTCAGCAATTTCATCATCGGCATAGGCCACACTATAGGCATGGGTTTCACCGGCAAACTTCTCACGCCCCAGTTTCACTTCAAATAAAGAAGACGAGGTGGTGCCATCCATGTATTGCTGCATCAGGTCAAACACCGACCAAGTGGCAAAACACTTCAGTGCGAGCAGGGCTTTAGCGCCGGATTGCTGACGAACATAGGCTATTTTCTCCATGTTCTGCAGTAACTGGCTTTTGTCGATTAAGTAGTAGGGCGTTTTTAGCATCAGCAGCCTCACAGCACACGCAAATTTGGTGATTGAGCCCAGTTTAGATTGAGCAAAGCGCGCGATTATAAACGAATAAACTTTTTAGTCATCACCTTTGCACAGGCTTATTGTTCAAGTGGCAAAACGAGTGGTTTAAGGCGGGGCTGAATCATGCAAAAACCTCATTACAGGCATTAGCGTACTGTTGGCATTACGAGCGTAGCGAAGTAGTCGATCTTTAATGCTGCGCAGGGTTTTGGTATGGATTGCCACGTCGCTATATGCTACGTAAAGAGCAAATAAAACTGTGTACAGGTGGAGCTGTTTCTGCGAGGCCGTAGACTGTGGCAGTTAGGCTGAGAGAGTTGTATTAAAAAAGCCAACCGTAGCGCTGTGGTTGGCTTAAGGTGCTGGGACTAGCGCTCAATTGCAGTGGTTATTGCTTTGCAGTGAGCGGCTTGTTCTGTGCTGAAGCTGTTGCGCGGCTGTTATTTATCAATTGACTGCTGTTCGTTTGACTCTTCTTGCAGAGCTTGTAGTTTGGTTTGCAAAAAGTCATCGTAGCCTTTTTGTACCAGCTCAAATGTTTTGCCAATCTCTGCGGCAATGGGACTGCCTTCGCCCATGACGCCAAGGCCGGTGAGAATATTAGCTGCTTCAGCATAGCCTTTTTCAAAACCGCCACGGACGATGCCAACAAAGTCACGCACTAGATCTTCTGGGTCTTTATTGGGGTGTTGACGAGCATAGGCATCAAAGAACGCCGTTGATTGTGACAGGATACGCTCAGCTGTGGCTTCTGGGCTATTGTCTTGCTGCATGGCGGCCTGTAATGCATTGGCGCCCAGCTCAGGAGCAAGTTGTTCATTGATATTGTCAATGGCTGTTCGGTACAGCAGCGCCATAGAATTGTCGCCAGCACTGATCGACACATCCAATGAGGCTTTTAATATTTGCGCGCCAAGCTGGGTGCGCTGACCTTCTGGACTGCTAGCTGCGGCTTTACGTGCTTCGTCCAGTGCTGCATTGGCTGAGTTGGTGGTCTTTGAGGTTGCATTCGAAACATTGGGCTGAGTGAGTGAGATTGCTGTAGTCATGAGTGGACTCCTGCTGGTGATCCAGAGCATAGGCATAAATTGTTGTTTACTGTTATTTATATCGGCCAGCATCCAGAAAAATACAGTCTTCTTAGATAAAGTTTTTTAACGGGTTTTCATTAAATTGTCATCTAAGCCACTTACTATGCAATACATCGGATGGCGCAGGCTTCCGTGCTGGTGCAAACGCATCAGTTCAGCTTGATGGATGATTCGGAGATGAAGTATGACCGCGAAAATGAAAGCACTTGCTACAGCGCTGACCCTTTGCACAGCGTTTTCAACGTTTTCTGCAGCAGCTGCAGTGGATGAAAATCTACCTAGCTATGAACGCGCCAGTGGTGTTTCAGGCAACTTAACCAGCATCGGCTCAGATACGCTGGCCAATCTCATGACCTTATGGTCGCAAGAGTTTAAGAAAAATTACCCTAATGTGAATGTGCAGATTCAAGCCGCGGGTTCTTCAACAGCACCGCCAGCGCTGGCTGAAGGCACAGCTAATATGGGGCCGATGTCACGGATGATGAAAGACAGTGAAATCCAAGCCTTTGAAGCGCGCCACGGTTATCGTCCGACAGCAGTACCAGTCGCCATTGATGCGCTAGCTGTGTATGTGCACAAGGATAACCCTATTAAAGGCCTCACTATTGATGAGGTGGATGCAATTTTTTCCTCTACACGCCGCTGTGGCACAGGGGAGGATGTTACCCGTTGGGGCGATTTAGGTTTAACTGATGCTTGGTCTGAGCGCCCGATTCAGTTGTATGGACGCAACTCAGTCTCCGGTACTTACGGCTACTTTAAAGACAATGCCCTGTGTAAAGGTGACTTTAAAAACAGCGTTAATGAGCAGCCTGGTTCTGCTTCGGTGGTGCAGTCGGTGTCGTCTTCGCTAAATGCCATCGGTTACTCTGGTATTGGCTACCGCACCTCGTCGGTCCGTGCAGTGCCCTTGGCAGCAAAAGCAGGCGGCCCTTACATTGAGGCAACCCCTGAGCAAGCTGCAACCGGTGACTTCCCGCTCTCACGTTACTTGTATGTTTATGTGAATAAACGTCCGAATCAGCCTATGGCTCCACTCGATCGCGAGTTTGTCAAGCTGATGCTGTCTAAGCAGGGTCAGGAAGTGGTTAATCGTGATGGCTATGTACCTTTGCCAGCTACGGTAGTGGAAAGTCTTTATCAAGATCTAGAGTTATAAAGTAACCAGTAAGTGTTGTGAAGAAAGGGGCTGCGGCCCCTTTTTTTTGCTTGTCATTTAACTGTCATACAAAAGCCTTAAAGTGTTCACAAAGTTTATTCCAAGGGTCAGGCTATGCAGGATATATCGTCGCGCTTAGAGCAGGAGCTGAACAGCCCCCGTATGCGTACTCGTCGTAAGTTTCGTGCGCTGAAAGATACTGTGGCGCGGCGGGCGATTGCGCTGGGTGGTTGGAGCGTCATTGTTGCTATTACGCTAATTTTCTTTTATCTGCTGTATGAAGTCATGCCGCTGTTTAAAAGCGCGAGCATCAAACAAGAGAGTAGCTTTGTACTGCAGCAGCCAGCAGGTACCAGCACTGTGTTGACGATGTTTGCTGAAGAGCAAAATGAGGTCGCTGCGCTACTCACTGATAGTGGTGAATTACTGTTTATTAATGCCCTCAATGGTGCGCCATTGTCTCAGCAGCAGATTGCGTTAGACGGTGCCCATATCAGCAGTTTTAAAATTAAAACCCCAGGGGATGATACCTTGTTGCTCGGTCTGAATAACGGCAAGGTAGTGGCGGTTGCTACAACATTTAAAGTGCAGTTTGATGCCGATGGTCAGCGTTTAGGGGTGACATCCAACGTGGTTCAGTTATTCAATGGCCAGTCGATTCAGCTCGACCCTGAACATCGAGCTTTGCATTACGTCACTGAACAAAGCTCAGCGGAGGGCAAGCTGCTCGCTGGTTTGGTGGGGGACGGTCAAGTAGTAATGACCTTGCTGCGTCAACGCACTAACCCTATTACCGGTAAAGTTCAGGAAAGTTTAGAACCCATTAACTTTGCGAGTAACACAGCGTACCAACGTATTTTGATTGCGCCCGACCATCACTATATGTTTGCTCTACGTAACAATGGCCGCTTAGATGTGTATGACACTCGCAACCTCAACGAGATAGAGTTGCTGCATACCTTGCCCTTGGTTGAGCCGGGTCAGCAAGTGACCCAGATGATCTTTCAGTTGGCGCAACAGTCATTGCTGGTTGGGGATTCCCAAGGCCAGATCACTCAATACTTTATGGTGCGTGATGCGCATAACCAACAACAGCTGACTAAAATACGGACTTTACAGCTGGGTGATGCACCCATTGAAATTCTGGAGGCGGAGCAGCGCCGTAAAGGCTTTGTGGCCATTGATAGTAATGGCCGCGTAGGTGTTTTTAATACCACTGCAGAGAAAAAGGCCATTGATGAGCCGTTATTGCAAGGTAAGCCATTGTTAGCAGCCTTGGCACCGCGGGCTTCCATGCTATTGGTCCAGGATGGGCAAGGCACTTTTCAGCGATACGCCATTGATAACCCACACCCGGAAACGTCGTTGAAGTCGCTCTGGGGTAAAGTTTGGTATGAAGGGTATAGCGAGCCTGAGTACACCTGGCAATCTTCTTCAGCCTCTAATGAGTTCGAGCCTAAGTTTAGCCTCACGCCGTTGGCGTTCGGTACGCTGAAAGCGGCATTTTATGCCATGTTGTTGTCGGTACCCTTAGCAGTATGCGGTGCCATGTATACAGCCTACTTTATGGCTCCTGCGGTGCGGCGCAAAATCAAACCGGTGATTGAGCTGATGGAAGCTTTGCCGACGGTTATTTTAGGTTTCTTCGCGGGTTTGTTCCTTGCTCCCTTTATGGAGACGCACCTGCCTGGGGTGTTTGCCGTACTGCTGATTATTCCTTTGGGGATTGTCAGCTTTGCTTTTGCTTGGGCGCAGTTACCGGCCCGCATCCGTGATTTGGTTCCAGAAGGTTGGCATGTGGTCATCCTGATTCCCTTGGTGGTTGCTTTAGGCGGGTTGTCTTTTAGCTTAAGTCAGCCGCTGGAGTTGGCGTTTTTTAATGGGGATATGCGCAACTGGCTTAGCAACGATTTAGGCATTGATTTTGATCAGCGTAACGCCATGGTAGTTGGGTTTGCTATGGGCTTTGGCGTGATTCCAACAATTTACTCCATTGCTGAGGATGCTTTGTTCGGCGTGCCGAAGTCTTTGAGTCATGGTTCTTTAGCACTCGGCGCGACACCTTGGCAAACCTTGGTCAAGGTGGTGCTGCCAACGGCTAGCCCAGGGATTTTCTCTGCGGTGATGATTGGAATGGGACGTGCTGTGGGCGAGACCATGATTGTGTTAATGGCCACTGGTAATACGCCCATCATGAACGCCAATATTTTTGAAGGAATGCGCACCTTAGCAGCCAATATTGCTGTGGAAATGGGTGAGTCGGCACTGGGTAGTAGTCACTACCGAATTTTGTTTCTTGCAGCCTTAGTGCTGTTCTTATTTACCTTCGTGGTTAACACCTTGGCTGACTTGGTGCGCCAGCGCCTGCGTAAAAAATACAGCACGCTTTAATCGGCATTGATACAGGTTTAGGAGCTTAGGATATGCAAGTTTCACTAAGAAAGTGGGTCGCCAGTGGGAGTCCTTGGGTGTGGCTCAATGCCGGTGCTGTTGCGATTAGCGTGGTATTGGTGCTGGGGTTGTTAGGGGTGATTGCCACCCGCGGCTTGGTGCATTTTTGGCCCGCCAGTTTGCAAGAATATCAGTATACCGATAGCTCAGGAGCGCAGATGGCGATACTCGGTGAGCGAGTGCAGCGTGAGCAGGTCACCGCGGAGCAAATCCGTAACTCAGGAGTGGCAGTGCCTGAGGGGGTAGAGATTCTTGATCGGCAGCTGATTAAGGTCGGTAACCGTGACCTCTATGGCTCAGATTTCCGTTGGGTGCTGGAGCGGCAGCTCAGTGATTTAACCTATCCTGAGCATGCTGTCTCAATTGAGCGTCGTGAGTGGGGCAACCTGTACGGTTATATTGTGGGGGTCAAAGAAAACGGCCAGCTGATAGCTGAGCAGGATGCAGCCGACAATACACTTTGGGCAGAGGTGCAAGAGCGTAGCCAGCGTGCCAATGCTATTTATCGCAATATTCAGAAGCTAGAGGGCGGCACTATAGGCGCGGTTAACTATGCGTTAGAAAAAATACGCTTGGCCGAGCGTAGCTTGCAGTTACAAGAGCAGGATACGCCGCAAAATCTTGCCCAGTTGCAGGCTGAAAAAGCTGCTTTGCAAGCGCAATATGCGAGCTTAGAAGCTGAGCTCATGGCGCTGTACACCCCTTTTAAGCGTGACTCTTTAATAGTTGTCACCGCTGATGGTCGACAAAAAGAGGTGAATTTTAGCGACATAGTGCGTTTATATCAGCCGAACGCCTTGAGTCTCTGGCAGAAAATTCAGCATTACCTTATGAAGCTGGTTGAGTTTGTTTCTGAGGATCCCCGTGAAGCCAACACCGAGGGCGGTATTTTTCCGGCAATTTTCGGGACGGTGTTAATGGTGATGATCATGTCGCTGATCGTTACGCCATTTGGTGTTGTCGCTGCGGTGTATTTACGTGAGTACGCCAGTCAAGGCTTTGTAACGCGCACTATTCGTATTGCGGTGAACAACTTAGCCGGAGTGCCGTCTATTGTTTATGGTGTGTTTGGTTTAGGTTTCTTTGTTTACTTTATTGGCGGCAACTTGGATGAGTTGTTTTTTGCCCCAGCTTTACCAGCACCCACTTTTGGCACTCCAGGCCTGCTATGGGCGTCTTTAACTTTAGCGTTGTTAACTTTGCCAGTGGTGATTGTAGCCACTGAAGAAGGCTTATCGCGCATTCCTCGCTCTGTGCGCGAAGGTTCTTTAGCGCTTGGCGCAACTAAGTTTGAAACCCTGATGCGGGTGGTGATTCCCATGGCCAGCCCAGCGATGATGACGGGAGTAATTTTGGCTGTGGCGCGCGCCGCAGGCGAGGTGGCACCTTTGATGCTGGTGGGCGTGGTAAAGCTCGCTCCGAACTTACCTTTGGATATAAATGCGCCTTTCTTGCACTTAGAACGTAAGTTTATGCATTTGGGGTTTCATATTTATGATGTGGGTTTCCAAAGCCCTAACGTTGAGGCGGCACGTCCATTGGTGTATGCCACCGCCTTGATGTTGGTGGTGGTGATTGCGGTGTTGAATTTAACGGCTATTGCGATTCGCAACCGTCTACGGGAAAAGTACCGTGCTCTGGATATGTAGTTGGCTCGGGCGCTGGTGACAATTGCTGCAGAGCACTACAACAGAGATATTTAGCGTTGACCAGTGAATTGGTTTTAAATTTTAAAGTTTGATTAGAAGGCTACTTGTATGACTTCAACAACAGCGACACATGCAATGAAATTCAGCGCGCTGGGTCGAACGGCACAGCATTTAAGCTTGGCCGATGAAACACCCTGTATTGAGGTGAAAGATATGCACCTGTACTACGGTGCTACCGAGGCGTTAAAAGGCATTAGCATGCAGATTCCAAAAAAGCGCATTACTGCTTTTATTGGTCCGTCTGGCTGTGGTAAATCCACGTTACTGCGCTCATTTAATCGGATGAATGATCTGGTTGATGGCGTGCGAATTGAGGGTGACGTGACCATCGATGGCCATGATATTTATGCCAAAGGGGTGGATGTTGCAGACTTGCGCCGTCGCGTGGGGATGGTGTTTCAAAAGCCTAACCCGTTCCCAAAGTCCATCTATGAAAACGTCGCTTACGGTCTGCGTGTGCAAGGCATTAAAAACAAACGTTTATTGGATGAAACCGTAGAGTGGGCGCTGCAATCAGCCGCCTTATGGGATGAAACTAAAGACCGTTTACATGAGTCGGCGTTAGGCATGTCGGGTGGTCAGCAGCAGCGTTTAGTCATTGCCCGCACCATTGCAGTTAAGCCTGAAGTGTTATTGCTGGATGAGCCCGCTTCGGCCCTGGACCCGATTTCCACCTTGAAAATTGAAGAGCTGATTAATGACCTGAAAGACCGTTTTACCATTGTGATTGTGACCCACAATATGCAGCAAGCCGCACGGGTCTCGGATTACACTGCCTTTATGTACTTGGGCAAATTGCTGGAGTTCGATAGCACCGATAAGTTGTTCACCAACCCAGCCAATAAACAAACCGAAGATTATATTACCGGACGTTATGGTTAGTAACGTTATCTAAAATAAACATAGCAAGCTGGTCCCGTTCCTACACGTCCATAGGTGGGCAGCTACTATGAAAATCAATCCAGAAAATCACAGCACACACATTTCACAAAAATTTAATGATGAATTAGAAGAGATTCGCAGCCAGCTGCTGGAAATGGGCGGCATGGTGGAGCAGCAAGTTAAAGACGCGGTGCAGTCGCTGCTCGATGGTGATACCCGTTTAGCTAAGGAAGTACGCGCTAAAGATCAGCAAGTGAACCACTTGCAGTTAGAGATTGATGAGTTTTGTACGCAAATTCTTGCCCGTCGTCAGCCTGCCGCTTCGGACTTGCGCTTAGTTTTAGTGGTGATTCGTGCCACTGCAGATTTAGAGCGCATTGGTGATGAGGCGAGCAAGGTAGCGCGAGCGACTTTAAAACTTGCCGAAGAAGGCGCTTCGCCGCGTGGTTACATTGAAGTGCGCCACTTGGGTAATCATGTGCGGCAAATGGTGCAAGATGCGCTCAATGCTTTTGCCCGCTTTGACAGCGCAAAGGCCTTAGAGGTGTTGCGTGAAGACGAGAATGTGGATCTTGAGTACCGCTCAGCTACCCGCGCACTGATTACTTTTATGATGGAAGATCCACGGGCTATTTCGCAAGTCATGAGTATTATGTGGGTGTTGCGCTCCCTGGAGAGAGTCGGTGATCATGCCAGTAATCTGGCTGAGTATGTGATCTATTTAGTGGAGGGGCAGGACGTGCGCTATGCCGAGTTGGCGCAAATTGAAGCAGCTATTGCGCAGCGTAAGCAGGCAACGCAAGCCAGCGATTAAGTGCTTGGGTAGGGTTATTTAGCAGCGAAGAGTGAGTTGATCTGCAATTTACTCTTCGCTGCGTTCTAACACTTGCGTCAGCGGAAAATAACAACTGAAGCAACTGCCTTGCTGGGCATCACTGCGAATGTCTAAGCGGCCTTGGTGGCGTAACATTACATGCTTGACGATGGCTAAGCCTAAGCCCGTACCCCCGGTTTGGCTTGAGCGACTGGCATCCACCCGGTAAAAACGCTGAGTGAGAAAACCTAGGTGCTTGCTATCAATTCCCGGGCCGTTATCTTTTACCTCAAGGTAAGCACCGTCATGTTTTTGGTACCAATGCAGCTCAACAGTGCTGCCCGCTGGAGTGTATTTGACAGCATTAAATACGAGATTAGAAAAAGCGCTGCGCAACTCATTGAGACAGCCATGTATATAAAGGCGCTGGTCAATGTCTAAAGTTATTTTGTGCTGATTGTCAGATAAGGCCAGAGCATCCAAGCGGATTTTTTCTAACAATGCTGCAACATCAATGGGTGACGCTTGAGCTTTAAAATCACTGGTTTCTAGACGTGAGAGTGTCAGCAACTCGCTCACCAAGTGCTCCATGCGTGCAGACTGTTCACTCATTAAGGTTAAACCACGTTGCCACTGGGTGGGTAATTCTTCTGCATAATCACTGAAGGTTTCTAAATAGCCCGATAGCACTGTGAGCGGGGTGCGCAGCTCGTGTGACACATTGGCAACAAAATCTTGGCGCATGCGCTCTAAGCGCTGCATTTTAGTGCAATCACGTATCAGCAATAAGCGCTCGTTTTTACCAAATAGCGTGATGTGGTATTCAAGCAGTCGATCTTCACTGAGGTGCGAGGCTAGGACTAGCGGATCAAGATAGTTTTGACGCTCATAGTAGTCGACAAATTTAGGGTTGCGCAGCAAGTGGGTGATGGGCTGACCGCGGTCGCTGCTGGGTGAAAGTCCCAGCATGTGTTGTGCTGAGTGATTCCACCATTCCAAGTCACCTTTATGATCAATCATGACTACGCCATCGCGTAATGCTTGGCTGGAGTCTTGAATGCGCTCTAAGAGTGTTGTGAGTTGTTGTTGGTCGGCTTTTTGACGGCGCTGATAATGATAAATACCGTCAAAAACTTCGCCCCAGAGTTTGTGTGCTTCTGGTGGGGTTGTACTGGGTTGCTGCAGCCAGCGAGCTAAACGCTGTAACTGCCAAAGGTGCCGTCCCAGCAGCAGTATTAGCATGCAAGCCGCGCCAAGGGCAGGCTTATCCCAATACCAGCCTAGGGCTGCGCCTGCTAGAGTGAGGCCGGTGATGCGCAGTATTTCTGTGCGTAAAAGGCGCTGCATAAGTAATGATAAACCTTGCTTGATTTATACTTTAGTTGAAAAACGGTAACCGGTACCGCGCACAGTCTGCACTAAATGCCGATGCTTTGCGCCTAAGGTGAGGCGCAGGCGTCGAATGTGGACATCAACGGTACGCTCTTCCACATAGACGTTACCGCCCCACACCTGATCCAGTAGCTGGCCGCGGGTATAGGCGCGTTCTGGGTGAGTCATAAAAAACTGCAGTAAGCGAAACTCAGTAGGGCCCATCTCCAGTGGTGTGCCGTCGGCACTGACGCGCTGGCTGCTAGGGTCTAGGCGCAAGCCTTCTATTGCAATGGCTTCATCAACGCCAGCTACAGCGGAGCGTCGTAGCACGGCTTTTAAACGGGCAATCAGCTCGCGGGGAGAAAAGGGCTTGGTGATATAGTCATCAGCACCGGCTTCCAGCCCCTGAATTTTATTGTCTTCTTCGCCCCGCGCCGTGAGCATGATAATGGGGATTTCTGCACTGATTGTCTCGCGCTTGAGGCGACGGGCTAACTCCAATCCGCTCACATCAGGCATCATCCAATCGAGCAAGATAATATCTGGTTGCTGATCAACAATGAGGGCGTGAGCAACTTGGGCGTTTTCTGCCTCTAAACATTGGTAGCCCGCCATTTGCAGCGCCACTGTAATCATCTCGCGAATAGGTGACTCATCATCAACGATGAGTACAGTCTTACCTGTCATACACTTGCCCTGTCGTTAACTGTGGAATATGTCATGCATATTACAACCTTTCATCATGACAATATGATGACAGGCATGTTGCGCTGTCTTTTTTGCCGAGTGAAATGCTGCAGCAAGAGGTGGGCGGCAATTTTACGGACTAAGGAAAAGCTAAGAAACTTTATGTTTTTTTGAACTGTTTCACAGATTACCAATCAGACTTGCACGAATGATTTTTAGAGCACCTGCAATGCCCATGGTTAAATCTTTGCTACAACGTATCAACAATACACCCACTAAGTTATTTGCTGCTGCTTTCTCTGCCGCAGCGTTAACGCTTTCTGCTACGCAACTGTGGGCTGGACCGACACCTGCGGATTTATCAGAAAGTCCTTTTGCCTTAACCAGTCAGATGCTGGAAGAGTGGCAAGACGGTGATTTAATTGTATTTGTACGGCACTTGGAGCGCTGCAGTCGAGTGGATGCCGCATGTATGGATGATCAGGCAAGCGGCATTACTGAGCGTTCGACAGCAGTGGGCTTAGGTATGCGTGAGCAGTTTTCTAAGCTGGGCCTAGAAAAGACGGATATGTATAGCAGCCCCTTAACCCGTACCAGTCAAACCAGTTCGTTATTATTTGCTGAGCCGATTGCCAATCAAGATTTTTTATACCAATGCAACAAAGACTTTGTTAAAGATGCCATAGCAACGAAAACTCCAGGGCGTAATCTGGTGTTGGTTACCCATAGCAGCTGCATGGATGAGGTCAATGAGAGTTTAGCTTATGCTGAGGTTGACTATAACTACGGTGCAGCTGTGTTCTTAAATGTAGAGAGCACGACAAAGCAGGATATTATTGGTTTTATTGATAATGATGATTGGCTGCAAACTTTAACCCCGCGCTCTTAAGCCTAAACTGCTGCCGTTCAGTTAAAAAAGCCTCAAGGTGTAATTAATACACTTGAGGCTTTTTTTGTGTATGGCTGGCGCTGGGCTTGGGGCTTTTTGCTGGCGCATCCTTGCGTTTAGCCCATAGCTCTAAGACAGCACTGAGCCACTGATTTAATAACGAGCGTCTTTAGGCTTTTTACCTGTGGGCCAGTCATTAACTTTACCAGGGAAGTCTGGGCGCGGTTTGTGGGCAAAGAACTCAGATACGTCCACCGCATCTTGGTCGCTGAGCACATTACCGTGACCCCAGAGGCCTTTGGTTTGAATCCCCATGGGCATATTGTACTTAACAAAAGCTGCTGCCTTGTAAGTGCGTGCCATGCCAGCACCAATATTGAATGACTCATCGCCCCATAAGGGTGGAAAAACAATATCACCACGGCTGTCTTTCAAGCCTTCACCGTTATCGCCATGACAGGTGGCGCATTGCGTGTAGTAAATTTGCTCGCCACGGGCTGTATCAGCGACCAATGAGGTGTCGATGGAACCGGCGTTTTCGATATTTACCTTTTGTTCTTTGGGTACGTTCTGTGACAGCCATTCCATATAGGCAACCATGGCCTGCATTTCTTCTGACTCACGATCAACCGGTTTACCGTTCATTGAACGCTGGAAACAACCGTTAATCCGGCCCACTAAATCAACTTCTTTACCCGAACGTGGCATCACCCGAGGGTAGGTATTAAAGCTGTTGATATAGGGGTCACCAAGGGGGATTTTACCTTGGGAAATATGGCAGCTATTACAGTTCATTTGAGCACCAACATGCTCCGGCATCAGACGTTTGGTTTCGTTTAACAAACGCTTACCGTAAAAAATCTGATCGGCATTAGGTTCTTTCAAAATGGCTGTGTCTTGCGGCAATACATAGGTGCCAATGTCGACGTTGGCGTCATCAGTGGTCACCAAGTCGAACTCAGTTGCCTGGCGTTCAATGGGTTTAGGTGAGTCGCAGCCACTGATAGCAAGTGCGCAAACAACTGCAGTAAGCATCGTCAGACGACGAGACATCGTGCTGGCAACGACGGGCAGGTTAAAGAGTGATTTATTCACGGTTTGCTCCTTGTGTTGCAGAAACGCTTAGGTCAGGTGCGAAGTCTGTGCCAGTTTTTGGTTTTTTGCTGAGGAAGTGGCGCATCTGTACTACGTCATCCACATCCACGGTGCTGCCTTGGTTGGTCCAGCTGTTGCGAATATAGTTAACCACTTCCGCCACGTCAGCATCACTGAGGTTAATAAACTCCGGCATGGTGAAAGCCATACGGTCATGGGGTGTATCTGGCATGCGACCACCACTGAGGGTGATTTGCAGCACAGAGTCAGCATCCCGTGAGTACACAGCACTGTTGCCATCCAGCGCAGGGAAAATCCGGGCGACGCCTTTACCGTCCGCACGGTGGCAGACTTGGCAATATTCAGCGTATAAAATCGCACCGCGAGAATCGTAAACCCCGTCCATTAGCTTTTGTGTGGTCAGATCTTCTTTAACCGGCACAGTGACTGGCTCGCCGGGCTTTGGGCTTAAGGTTTTCAGGTACGCCGACATGGCGTAGAGATCATCTTCAGTCATGTATTGGGTGCTGTGCTCAACCACTTCGGCCATGGCACCAAACGCTGCGGTGATATCAGTGCGGCCAGATTGGAAGAAATCCACCAGCTCGTCAGTGTTCCAGATTGCTAGGCCATCATGCTCACCACGAAGGCTTTTTGCCCGCCAACCGTCAATCACAGCACCGCTTAAAAACTCTTCCGAGTCGGCGTTAGATAGGGCTACTTCTTGGAAACCAAGGCCACGCTCGGTATGGCAGGAACCACAGTGCCCCGGGCCTTCAATGAGGTATTGGCCACGGGTCAGGACTGGGTCATTTGTTTCAGCAACAAATTCACGCTCAGGGGCAAAGATGGCTTGCCAGTAAGCGAGCGGCCAGCGCCAATTCAGCACGGGTGGCAGTTCGCTTTTTAGGTTTTCCTGATGAACGGGTTCTACCCCAGACATAAAGAAAGCATACATTGCCGCAACGTCTTCATCCGGCATAATTTGGTAGGATGGATAAGGCATCGCAGGGTAGAGGGCGCTATTGTCTTTGCGCACACCGTGCTTGGTGGCGTTATTAAAATCGTCAAAAGTATAGTGACCAATACCGGTTTCTTTATCAGGGGTGATATTGGTTGAGTAGATGGCTCCCAGCGGGGTCAGCATTGGCAAACCACCGGCATAAGGCTCACCCTCAAGGGTGCTATGACAGGCAACGCAGTCAGCGGTGCGGGCAATATATTCACCACGTTTAATTAATTCAGGATCGTTAATATCCACTTCTATGACACTGGTTGTAGTCCGCAGGCTTGGTAATGCTTGCGCTAAACTAAAAGCTAATGCTAGTCCCCCGACTCCTGCAATAACGATCGCTAATGGCCATTTTTTCATGCGCCACACTCCATTTGGCAAAACTTGCCTTTATTTATGATTAGATTGGCACTTTGCTAAGCAGCACCATTTACAGTAATGAACCCTAGTGCGCTGACTGGTTCATAGCATTTTCTATACATCATAATTATATAAAGAGATAATTAATAGTAATTAGAAATAAACTGGGTCTGTTTATCGTAGTTGGTCAATGCCGTGGAGGGTTAGACTTGTAGAGGCTGGTTTTTCGTGCTAGTTCAGCTTGTCAGTTGTGGCTGCTTAAGAGGATAAACAAGCGAGCTTGCGGGGGAGGGAGATTACTGAGCCCTATGCATTAAGCGAGCATAGGGCTATTGCAGATAACAGAAAAGTTATTTGCTTGGCTGGATTTTAATCGCCGGTGTCGCCTGTAGCTTGCCTTCAGCAGCAACCAACTCTCGTCCTTGGCTGCGCATAATAAAGCCCACTGGTCGCGTATTGGCTTTTTTACTGATAACCAATTCCAATAAGTCACCTTTTATTAAGGCGTTTTTAAGCTGTGCTTCTTCACCGTCAATCCAAGCTTTACCTGAGAGCTGCTGGTACTTTTGCTTGAGTTCAACTCGGTAGGTTTCGCCGCTGCTTGTTTGCCACTGCCAAGTACCAGCAACCTTAGCTGGCACAATCCATTTGTAAATATTGATACTGCCGCAGCTTTGGCGCTGATCGGGCTTCCAATCACCCATATCAAAGGCGTGGGAAACAATGCGGGTGCCAGGGCGCAACTCGTCAAGTAAACGGGGTCTGAGCTGTACATTGACTAGGTCGAGTAGGTAAAGGGTAACGACTGTGGCTTGGCTAAAGTCGGCTTCCAGTAAATCACCTTCAAAGAAATTGACTAAGTACTCAACCCCAGCATGGCCAGCGTACTCAATTGCTTCAGTGATGCGCATGGGGTCCATATCTATACCAACACCGCGGGTGTTACGCTCTAATGCTGCGGCAACAACAATACGGCCATCGCCGCAACCGAGATCGTAAAGGGTGTCTTGGCTGGTGACCTCGGCCAAATCAAGCATGGCATGGACTATTTTTTCATCGGTGGGCACATAGGGTACATCCAAAATAATATCTGGCTCATCCATCGAATAGTCATCAAAATTGAGGTCGCGATAATCAGAGTCAAATAAGGAGTCATCCCCTTGTTCGTAATTTAAGTCTCTCAGTTCATCGATCAATTCATCATCGTGATCAAACGCTAGGTCTTTGTACAAGGCAGGCACCTATGAAATGTAAAAGTAGCTGTGTTGGTCAGCAATATACTATCACTGCACTGCTGGGTTGATAAAATGATCGCCCAATAAACCTGCTCCCAGATGACCTGTTTTCACATAGATCAAGGCACCTTGTGCTTGGGTAAAGGGGCGGTGGCTGCTGTATCTGGGGTTTCTGAGCCAGCTCCCAGCTGGGTATTGGCCAATACTCATCGCAGAACACGCCTTCCAGCACTAATATTTCTTCACCACCGGGGTGGGTGTGTGGATTGAATTGGGTATTTGCCGCCCAGCGCACCAAGGCTGTGTTGACCCCATCGTGCTCATGCAGTGGTAGCACGGATAAACCCGCCATCAAGCCTGGCAACCACTTGGCTTGCTGGGTGTTGAGAGCGAGCTGAGTATTATCGCCAGCGGCAAACTGCCAGAGTTTGACCAGTAAAGTGCAACCTTCTTTAGAGAAGGGCTGATGGGCGGTGCCGGGCGGGTTACGCAGGTAAGTTCCTGTGGGGTAATCGCCATGCTCATCGGAGAAAATACCGTCTAATACGAGGATCTCTTCGCCACCGTTGTGGGTATGGGCGCTATAACCGCTGCCGGCGGCATAGCGCACAATACTGGTGGCCCGTGCAACTTCATTGCCAGCGCGCTCCAGCATCATGCGGCTGACGCCCGCCAAAGGTGAGTCAATAAAGGCATATTGATCGGGAAGAATGACGATACGTTGACTGAAGTCGCTATTGAGTTGCATGAGTTTTGTCTTACATCATAAAGTGGTTGAAGCACAGTTTATTGCCGTCCGCATCTTTGACATAGGCGCCATAGAATGCGTTAGGGATACGCTCACCCGGCGCACCATCACAGCTGGCCCCTAGGGCAATGGCTTTATTGTACATGGCATCAACCTCTGCTTTGCCTTTTTGTGCAAATGCCACCATGGTGCCGTTACCGGCAGATGCAGGTTCTTGGTTGAATGGAGTGCATACCGCAAGCATTGGTGCGGCCATGCTTTTGCCTATAAAACTGATGCGTTCGCCGTCTAGCAATACTTTAGCGCCCTCATCGGCGAAGAGTTCGCTATAAAACTTTTTTGCTGCAGCTAAATCACTGACACCTAACGTTACGTAACTGATCATATTTACTTCCTCATTTAAATTTGAGCGAGTGCAAAGTAGCACTATGCAGTATTTGACACTGAACTAATATAGCTTGAATTTGGCTTTAAAAAATACCGATTGATAGGTTATGTTTGGTGCTGGCTACAATTGCAGTCCACGGCGATAACTGCCTGGGGTGCTCCCCGTCCAGTTTCTAAAAGCACGATTAAAACTGGCTAAATCCTCAAAACCTAGCTGGCCTGCCAAGACACTTAATAGCACTGAACTCCCTGTTAGTTGCTGAATGGCAAAGTCGCGGCGTACTTCATCTTTAATCGCTTGAAAGCTTGTTCCTTCGGCTGCTAAGCGGCGTGAAAGCGTTCTAACTGACATATGACAGGCTTGAGCAACGTGCTGGATTACTGCACCAGTTCGATCTAATTGGCTCAAGTAATCTCTTACTCGGTGTGCGAGTAGGTGCTCGCCAAAGGATACATAAATCCAGTCTGCCGGTGCTTTTTGCAAAAAAGTACTGAGGTTGTGTTTAGTTTGCCGAATTGGTTTTTGTAAAAGTTTAGGGTCAAAGTGAATAGCGGTGGTCGGCTGGTCAAATAATACTTCACAAGGGTAAAAGTACAGGTACTCCTGGCTGTGCTGGGGTTGCTGGTAAGCGCAACTGATGCGCAAAGGAGGGACTTTCTCTGTAGTAAGCCAAGAGGCGATACCATGTACCAGTTTCAACATGAGTTCATGCACCAAGACACGGTTTCCTTGTGGCAAAGTGTTTTCTATAAAGCGCATTGTGACTTCATCGTCGCTGATCGACAGCTGATAATGTGCATCGTCCAAAATTAAGCGGAAGTATTGACTAAAACGATGTAGAGCAACCTTTAGGTTTGCTGCATCCAGTAGGCTTAAACATAGGTATTTAAGCGTGCCACCACGCAGTGGACGACTGAAGAAGCCTGGCGTTTCATCGTCGTACTCATTGGCTAGTAAACGGTACAGGTGGGCAAACTGTAAAACAGTGATTCGTCCGTGAGGCTCTTCTAATAAAAAAAATGGAATATGAGCTTGAGCGAGAAAATGCTGACGTTGCGCAAGAGTGCTTGCTATGCCTTGAAACAAGCTATGAACAAAATGAATGGGAACAGTCGTGGAGGCTGTGTGCATAGGTTCACTGATCCTGATAGTTGTAAGTTGGCATGAAATGCAAATTTTTTGGCTTGAATTGACAATAAATTATTTTTAATCCGCTTAGTATGAAAGACAGCGACTCTTCAGAACACATGGTTTTTATCAAGATACTAGCTTGATAGCCAGAGAGAAGGCGTCATACAACAAAAATAATAAATTTAAGCGGAGAGTGAATATGTCTTTCAAACCCGTTGTTAGGATGGCCGATTTGGCTATGAATGCTACTGGCTCAGTGATAGTTGTTATGCAGGAATATGCTCTAGTTAGTACTTGCTCTATGCAGAGTAAATGGAGTTGCCTTCATGCTAAATAACGTTGCGCAAGTGAATACCATTGGTGCGGCGCTCAGCCGCAGTGTACGCAAAAATGCAGCATCTGTTGCTCTAAAGTTTGAAGGTCGTCTATGGACCTATCAAGAGCTGGATCAGGCCGTTAATAAGGTTGCGAATCAGCTGTTACAAACAGGGTTGAAGCAGGGTGATCGGGTTATTGCTTACGGAAAAAACTCAGATGCTTATGTGTTGGCTTGGTTGGCTATTTTGCGTGCTGGCATGGTGCATGTACCGACTAACTTTGCTCTTAATACTGAAGAGTTAGGTTATGTTATCGAGCAATCAGGCGCTCGCGGCTTAATCACTGATGTCAGCTTAGTAGGTACCGTTGCTCCGCTCTTGGCAGTGACTGATTTAGCGTTCCAAGGTTACTTTCATAGTAGCGCCGCCTTGAGCACTGATATTCTGCAGATTGCTTTATCTGACTTGCCGGCAACTGCGCCAAACGTCAGTGTCATTGGCACGGATCTAGCTCAGTTTTTATACACATCGGGTACTACGGCGGCACCTAAAGCTGCAATGATGACGCATCAAGCATTAATGGCAGAGTACTTGGCTTGCATGGTGGAGTTGGATATTAAGCCCCATGAGCCAATGTTGTCGGCTTTACCGCTTTATCATTCGGCACAAATGCACGTGTTCTTAATGCCAGCCTTGTTGCGTGGTGTCAGTATACGTTTAATGGAAAAACCAGTTGCAGAGCAGTGTTTAGCACTCATTGAGCAAGAAAATATAGTGTCTTTTTTTGCGCCGCCAACATTCTGGATTGCTTTATTACGCCATCCTAATTTTGATAAACGCAACCTCTCGAGTCTGCAAAAGGCTTACTATGGCGCTTCCATCATGCCTGTGCCGATCCTAAAAGAATTACAGCAGCGCTTACCCAATGTGGGCTTATATAACTGCTATGGGCAAAGTGAGATTGCGCCGTTGGCAACGGTATTACGTCCAGAGGATCATGAGTTACGACCAAATTCTGCCGGCCGCCCCATTCTTACTGTGGAAACTCGGATTGTTGATGAGCAGATGAAGGATATGCCGGTCGGTGAGCATGGAGAAATTGTGCACCGTTCACCACAGCTCCTCATGGGCTATTGGAATGATCCAGAGACTACAGATGCCGCTTTTACAGGAGGCTGGTTCCATTCTGGTGATGTGGGTTATTTGGATGAAGAGGGTTATCTATATATTGTCGATCGTATTAAAGATGTGATTAATACCGGTGGAATTGTGGTGGCCAGTCGTGAGGTGGAAGAAGTGATCTTTAGCCATGCAGCCGTTGCAGAGGTGGCAGTGATTGGTATGCCGCATCCAAAGTGGATTGAAGCGATCACTGCCGTGGTCATTGTTAAAGAAAATGTTACCGTTACCGCAGACGAGTTAATTGAGCATGCGCGCCAGCATCTGGCCGGTTATAAGCTACCTAAGCGTATTGCATTCAGTAAAACCTTACCGAAAAGCACTGCAGGAAAAATTTTAAAACGCCGACTGCGTGAGGAGCTGCAAGCATGAATGAGCACAATGACACTACTGAGCTATTCTACGAAATGATTTGCCGCTTTTTAGCGCAAGAAGCTGACCCACATTACGACGCTTGGGAAGCCGCAGGGCAAATACCACGAGATTTTTGGTTGAAGCTAGGCGCGGCAGGCATGCTTGCCATTGATCTGGCCGAAGAGTATGGCGGCACGGGCGCAGACTTTGGCATCACTCAGTTGGTGCTTGAGGAAATCTCTCGCCGTGGTTTTGGTGGCTTGGCCAGCGCCTATAATATCCACGCCAATATTGTGATTCCTTATGTCGAGCATCTGGCCAGCGCCGCGCAAAAGCAGCAGTGGTTACCGCGCATGGCCACCGGTGAGGTGATGAGCGCCATCGCCATGACCGAACCGGGCGCAGGCAGTGATTTAGCCAATATAAAAACCCGCGCCGTACCCGTCGCCGATGGCTGGCAACTGAATGGCTCAAAGATCTTTATTACCAACGGCATGATCGCCGATATGGTGATTGTCTGCGCTAAAACTGACCCTGCGGCTGGCGCTAAAGGGGTGTCGCTGTTTTTAGTGGATAGCGCTTTGCCAGGCTTTTCGCGCGGTAAAGCCATTCAAAAAATCGGCCAGCATGCCAGTGATACCGCCGAGTTGTTTTTCCAAGATATGTTGTTGCCTGCTGATGCGTTGTTGGGCGAGGAGGGCGCAGGTTTTGCCTATTTGATGCAGGAGTTGCCCCGTGAGCGACTGGGTGTTGGCGCACAAGCACTGGGTGCCATGGAAGGTGCATTGGCGCTGACCCTCGACTATGTCAAACAGCGCACAGCATTTGGCCAGAGCATTGCCAGTTTTCAAAACACTCGCTTTAAATTAGCTGAAGTGCGCGCGCAAATTGATATGGGCCGTGCGTACTTTAATCATTGCGTGGCTTTATACCGTCAGCAGAAAATGAGCAGTACCGATGCTGCGGTACTTAAACTGCAGTTAACTGAAATGCAGTGCAAAACCATTGATGAGTGTTTGCAGCTGTTTGGTGGCTATGGGTACACTTTGGAATATCCAATTTCACGTTTTTATGTGGATGCGCGGGTGCAAACCATTTATGCGGGGACTTCGGAAATTATGAAAGAAGTGATTGCTCGCTCAATGCTTGGTAAATAACTCATTATAAGGATTACGCATGAAATTTAATTCGGTGGTGATTGTTGACGGTGTACGTACTGCCATTGGCGGTTTTGCTGGTAGTTTATCTGGCTTAACGCCAGAGCAAATGGGGACTGCCACAGCGCAAGAAGTGATTAAACGCAGCGGTGTTGATGCCAAGCAGATTGATCATGCAGTTTATGGGCATATTATTCCTACAGCCGCGCAAGACTCTTACCTAGCGCGGCATGTTGCGCTCAATTCAGGCTTAGATGAAAGCTCGGCGGCTTTTAATGTCAGTCGCTTATGCGGCTCAGGGCTACAAGCGATTATTTCTGCGGCGCAAATGATTGAAAGTGGTGACAGTAAGCTGGCACTGGCCGGTGGTGCTGAGTCCATGAGCCAAGGCGGCTATTTGTTGCCTAAGGTGCGCTCAGGTTTACGCATGGGGCATAGTACGGTGCAAGATTTAACCTTAGGGACTTTAAGCGACCCTTTTGGTACTGGACATATGGGGATTACTGCAGAAAATATTGCAGAAAAATATGGCTTTACCCGTGAGCAGTTGGACGAGTTCTCGTTAGCCAGCCATCAAAAAGCGGCTGCAGCTACGGCAGAAGGTCGTTTTGTTGAGCAAATTGTGCCCGTTGCGGTGCGTAAAGGCCGTGAAGAAGTGCAGTTTGCCACCGATGAGCATGTGCGCGAGCACGTATCGTTAGAGGATTTAGCCAAGCTCAAACCGGCCTTTAAGAAAGATGGTTTAGTCACCGCAGGCAATGCTTCCGGTATTAATGATGGCGCTGCTTCGTTGCTGTTGGCAGATGAGAAGACTGCCGCTGAGTTGGGCTTAAAGGTGCGTGCGCGTCTGGTAGCGAATGCTTTTGCTGGTGTGGATCCGAAATTTATGGGCTTGGGCCCAGTTGCCGCAGTGCCTAAGGCGTTAGCGCAAGCGGGGTTAAGCATTGCCGATATGGACGTGATTGAGTCCAACGAAGCCTTTGCTGCGCAAGCAATGGCCGTGGCGCAAGAGCTAGGCTTTCCTGCTGAAAAAGTGAATCCTAACGGCGGTGCAGTCGGTATGGGGCATCCAGTGGGCGCAACCGGTGCGATTTTAACTGTGAAAGCCCTGTATGAGCTGGAGCGCACCGGTGGCCGTTATGGTTTGATCACCTTATGCATCGGTGGTGGTCAGGGCATTGCTTTGATTATTGAGCGTGTTGGTTAAGTAAACGCTGAATAATTACCTGCGTTGTCAGGACGTTGTTATTACGCAGTGCTTGCTGCTCAACAGGCCAGTATCTTCAGGTTTTCTGTAGGTGCTGGCCTGTTTTGTTAGATAAAGCAGATACTTTAGGTGTCTCTGTTAAAATGCTGATCCAGACAAGACTATTCACGTTTACTGTGCGCATCCCCAGGTTGCGGTGAGCACAGCTGGATAGCTGTCAATTGGTAATATTCAGCAGCAGCGAGAGCCCAATGATTTTTTTACCCCTGTACCGCACAGTAGCTCAGCGTTTATCTGATGGTGAGTTGCCTGAGTTTTTCAGTTCAGCCTCTGTGCCGCAATTGGCTGCTGTGTTGTTTATTCAAAATGCCGAAAAGCTGGCGCAACAGCAGGCACCGCTAGCATCCATGCAGCGACAATTGGCACACATTATCAGCACAGGCAATCAAGCTAACCTGGGTTTGCCACAGACCTTTCAAAGCTTGGTGGCTGAACGTTTTAGTGCGCAGCAGTTTGCACAAGGTTTGTCGCACTTGGCGAGTCTTAAAGTAAGCTTGCTAGATGATGATCATCCCGCTGAGCCAGAGCGCTACTTGGATGCTGATGCGGAGTGGCTCTTTTCTTTTAGCGCTGAGTATCAACGCGAAGTGATGCCACTGCAGAAAATTTATTTTGATGAGTATCAGGCTGAATTATCGGTGACTGATCCGCAAAATAGAGCTTTGCGTGAGTTCTTAGCAGCGCCTGATGAGTCCTTTAATGTGCAGGGTTATGCTGGCTCTGGCAAAACCCATTTGATCAGTCGTTTTACTGAACTGCTAGAACCTAAGCGCACTTTGCTCTTGGCGCAAACCTATGGGCAGCTGCAAGCACTACAGGCTCGGGCCGGTGAGCACTTCCCAGCCATGACCTTTGCTCAAGCTGTAGGGTTGGTGCTGGACAGTAATTTATTGGCCAATAGCTGGCGTTTAAAAGATAAAAGTCGTGGGCAATACACTTGGCAAGTCAGTCATGTACAGGTGGCGCAGTGGCTGGGCTTGCCATCGATTGGTTATTTATCACCGGAACAAATTGCCAGTATTTGTGCGCGTACTGTGGCCAGTTACTGCAATACAACAGCGCAAGACATTGCGGTTGAGCATCTACCCGCAGGTGTGGCCAGTAGCTTAGTGGCGCTGGATGTTGCGGTTTTGTTAGAGATGGTTGAGCGTTATTGGTCTGAGCTTAATCAGCCGTCAGAGCCACATATACGTCTGCCAATTCGTGGCTATCATCGGATCAAGCTGATGTCGCTCACGGCAGAGGTTTTAGATACGCAATACAGTCACATTATTGTGGATGAAGCCCATGATATACCGCGGCCCATGCTACAAATACTAGATCGCAGTCCTCATGCGGTGATTACTTTAAGTGATGAGCTGCAAAACCTAAGTGGTATGGCGCCAGAGCGTAATACTTTAATTCGGCAGCGCTATATTACCCAGTCGATCCGCTTGGGGAAACAAGTAGAAAACCTGATTAACCCGTTGATTCAAGCGCATCCAGGCAGTAGCAAAGAGCTGTTTGCTGGGCGGGCCGACCATTGCACTAACCTACAGCATTACCGAGGCTGGCAGATACCACAGCAAGCAACCACTATTATTGTGGCTGATGAGTTTGATTTGTTTGCTTGGTTTCAGCGCCTTAGTCATGCGGGGGCATCGTTTCGTTTATCACGCTCGACCTTCAAAGACTTTATGACTTTTGCCCAAGACTGTATTGAGCTGTATAGCCATGGCACACGGCCGCGGCACGGTTTAATTTTTCGTTACGCCAGTTGGGATGCTTTAAGTGTAGCAATGGCCACTAACCCATCGTTTCAAGCGGTGGAGCGTATGTTGCAAAAAGGCTATTCACAGGCAGATTTTCAAACAGCGGTGGACCGCCATATGCGCAAAGGCAACGGTAAAATAACCTTGGCAAGAGTCAGTGACACTAAAAACATGGAGTTTTCCAGTGTTTATTTATCTAAAGATTTGCTGATTACCCCCACTGCCTACGATAACCAAGACAGTCGCGCACGTTTATTTTCCAGCCTGTACACTGCTTGTACCCGTGCACAGCATGAGCTGATTGTTCCAGATGGGTTTTCTGACTGGATAGCTGATGCGATAAAGTAGTATTGAGCTGCTCGAGCACGTAAAGGAGTACCAACTCATGTCGGATTTAACTACGCTAGCAACTTTTTTCGGCTGGAGTACGGTCTTAAATATAGGCTTGTTGATTTTTGCCGCTTTTGTTTTAGTGGTATTTAACGTACAAGTGAAAACATTGCATGTAAAGTATATAACCCTCGATACTGCAAATTTAAATACTCTTTATTTTAGCTTTTTAGGTCGTTATAAGTTAGCTATTATAATGCTCAATCTAGTGCCGTACTGGGCTTTGAAGATAATGCTTTAATTTTTTTCATATTATGCGACTTGCATATATTATTTTTATAATTAAAAGGCCCGCTGCATGAGTGATGCATCGGGCCGTTTTGCTTATGAGTTATAAGCTATATTAGAGACTAATGTAAAAGTCTTCTTTAGAAGGCTAGACCAACTTTTACACCAAACTCATCATTCTTCAACTTGGTGTTGCTGATATCGCGTTTATCTTTCAGTTGGTAGTTGGTTTTATTGTAGTAGAGACCAGCGGTCAGTGGCAGGTCGTTGTAACCTTTATCCCACATAAAGTTTAATTCTGCATAAGGGTTGTATTTGTCTTTTAAATCTACTGTAGTGCTGCCTAAATGCTGAACTTTAACTTTTGTTTCAGAGTTAATGTTGTAGCGTGTGCCAATTTCTAAGCGGGTAAGTACAGTGTCACCTTTATGGTTGAAACCTACGCCAGCTTTAGCAAAGGGTGACTTGGTGGTGAAGCGCACATCGTTACCCTTGGTGTCGTCAACTTTACTGTAGCGGTAACCAGCACCTACGATACCATCAATATAGTTACGGTTACCTAAATCCAGACGATAACCAACATCTGCCTCGGCCACAGCTTGTTTGTCTTTGACGTCACTTTTCTTACCGTATTTAGCTTCAATACCAGCTTGGTAAATTAAGCCTTCAGTACCCGTCATTTTATTACCGTAGTTGTAATAAATACCGGCTTTAGGCATACGTTTTTTGTTATTATCTAGCGCGTTTATATCAGATGACAGCTTGTATTTGTTATGGCTACCAGTGATACCTACGTTAGAAACAGGATCTGCTGCTTGCAGGGCAAAGGGTGTTAATAAAAAACCTGCGGTGGTAGCGCTAATTAATAATTTCTTACTGAACATAATATACTCCAGTTATTGTATTGCTTACTATATATGAACAGGCTTTGGGCATAAGGTTCAATTTTTTTAGAATGATTTTCTTCGAAGCTCTGGGTGTGCTGCTTATAAGGTGGAGTGGGATGGGGTTACGGCTGAGTGAGCGGCGCTATATCTTATGCGTATATAGCGCAGCAAATATTTGTTTAGCGGGTTATATGAGGGTAGGGGATATATTCTTGGTTGTCCGTTGGGATCTTAGCAAATTGCTGGTCAATCCACTGCTGACGAGCCTGCTTGACCCGCTCAATGCGGCTGGAAACAAAATTCCAGTCCATATAGCGGTGGCCAATGTCATCACCCCCAATTAAAACCACTTGGCTGTCAGATTTGGCCGTGATAGTGATTTCTTGCTCAGCGGCCAATACCGCTAATGTCTCTGCGCTAACGGTTGAGTCTTGGATGTTGATCTCGCCTGTGACCACATACAAGCCGCGCATAGCCGCCTGAGCTAGAGTTAAGGGCTGGCCGGCTCTAAGTCGTGCTTCAAGGTATAAGGTTGGGCTAAAGGTTTTTACTGGGGAGGTAACGCCATAAGCGCTACCCATTAACACGCGCACCGCTACACCAGCCACATCAACACTGGGAATTTGCTCGGTATTGTAATGATAGAAAGCTGGCGCGGTCTCCTCATCAGCAGCTGGCAACGCGAGCCATAACTGGAAACCATGGATGCAGTGTGGCTGGCTTTTGACTTCAGCAGATTGCCGTTCAGAATGGACAATGCCTGAGCCAGCGACCATCAAGTTTAAGTCCCCAGGGCGAATCTTTTGCACACTGCCCACAGAGTCTTGATGGAGCATCTCGCCTTCAAGCAAATAGGTCACAGTGGCTATATTGATATGCGGGTGCGGCATTACATTCACTCCATCACCTGCAGGAAAGTATGCTGGACCCATATGATCAAAGAAAACCCAAGGGCCAATTCGGCGCGCGCCTCGACTCGGGACACTGCGCCGTACGGTGAAGCCCCCAAGTTCTTGTTCTTTAGGCTGCAGCAACAGTTCTATGGCTGCGTCACCGGCCTTGGTGGTACAGGGCAGATCGGTGTTGTGGCTCTGATTACTCATAATAATACTCTCTGCTGGATTGCTGGTGACCAATGGCGATTCAATGCAAGTGTCACCCAGAGTCTATTGATGTGCAAAGGTTGGCAGGCCAAATGTTGAAGCAAGGCCAAAAAGATGGGCTGGCTGGCGTGAGCTAAACGGACTGGCCTGCGCATTTGTGCGAGCATAGGATATATTGTTGTTTTGTATAGTATTTTGGAGGGCGATGTTATGCCAGATACATCACAGGTTTTAGCGCAGGCACATTTTGCCGAAGCTGCTGAGCGTTTTGAGCACAGTCCTATTTCTCAGCAGCTAGCACAGTTAAGCGAGAGTTTTTTTCCTTTATTGACGCTGGATAAAAGCCAGCACTGGTTAGATTTCGGTGCGGGAACAGGTGCGTTGAGTGTGCCTTTGGCTGCCCAGGTGGGGCAGGTGACCGCATTGGATACTTCGGCTGCGATGCTGGCCAAACTGGCTGCGAAAAATGTGCCGAATATCAGCACTCTCGAACATGATATTTTTTGCGGCTTAAGTGAAAGCTATGCAGGAGTTGTCAGCAGCATGGCACTGCACCATGTGGCTGATATTCCTAAGCTGCTGGGTTGTGTGCGGCAATGCTTAATAGAAAATGGTCAGTTGGCCATTGTTGACTTGTACAGCGAAGATGGCAGTTTCCACGGTGATAATGCGGCCAAAGGGGTTGTGCATTTAGGTTTTGATCCGCAGCAGTTATTAGAAGCTGCGGCGCAGGCTGGCTTTAAAGACTTGAGTTATCGTGAAGTTTTTTCGATAGCGCATAAAAATGGCCGCAATTACCCGCTGTTTATCTTGTTAGGGCGGGCTTCAGGGACTGGCGCTTAGACTGTGACAGTGTCGTTACTGGAAACTATGGCAACTAAATACTACAAGCTGGCCTCAGTAGCTGGGGCCAGCGTGTTCAAGGCTTTAACAGTTACTGTGAGCATGCCACGGCTGTCACGTTCGATAAAACCTAGCTCTTCCAATTTGTGGACTTTGCGCCGCACAGTTTCGCGTGCAATACCGCTGCACTCCGCCACTGACTGAATGTTTATTGGTTGGTCAGCACGCTTTTTATTGTGATCATTTATAAATTGCTGGTAGCTCATACTTGAGCTTTGTCGAGCCGGTAGGGCCCGAGAACTGATAATGGCCAAAATCAACATTAAATCGAGGTCGCCAAAAAATTGCTGGCGTAGCGCTATCAGTAACTCACACAGCGCTTCGACATGGGCGGGAAAAATATGCCCGAAGTTGTTGGTGATCTTTTCGTAACTTAATGGCATGGCGATATTGCTTCCTACTCGGCTGGCTAAAGCAGATTGTTGTGGCAATGATACCCATTTTGGGTATGAAGTCCGTTGCTTAGCGCTGTGGCTTCAGTGATTATGTAGGGCTGTTTTATTCTGGCACTAATCTATCTAGGGCAATCAGTGCCTAAATCAGGAGTAAAGGTTGATGAAGCGTATTGGCTGGTTGTTAAGTGCCATGGTGTTCGCCGCGTTAAGTGGTTGCAGTGATGGAGATGCTGTTACTGAGCCGGTTGAGGTGTCGCGGCCTGTGCCCATGATGGTGGTGGGAAGCTCTGATAAAACTTCAAGTTTGCGTTTTCCAGGTCGAGTGCGTGCTGCTCAGCGTGCTGATTTAGCCTTTAATGTGCCTGGGCGAATTGTTCAATTGCCTGCAGAAGAAGGGCAGCTCATTGAGAAAGGCCAGTTAGTTGCGCAGCTAGACGATGCCAACTATAAAATTCAAATGCATTCGGCGTTGGCTCAATACAATAAGGCGCGCACCGATTATCAGCGAGTTGATCAGTTGTGGCAGCGCAGCCAAGTGATTGCCAAAGCTGAAGTGGATAAGCAGCGCACCGCTATGGATGTGGCTCAAGCAGACTACGCTCTGGCTAAAAAAGATTTTGATGACACCCGTTTGCTTGCACCTTTTACTGGTGTGGTGACTAAGCGTTATGTGGAAAATTTTAGCAATGTGCAAGATAAAGAAGCCATTGTGAGCCTGCAAGATCTGAATAATCTCGAAATTGTTATTAACGTGCCTGAGCGCATTGTCCGTAATACGCCAAAACAGGTGGCCGGTTATGCCGTCTTTGCGGATCAGCCCGAGTTGTTATTGCCGGTGACTTTAAAATCATTCTCCTCTGACAGTGATCAGCAAACGCAAAGCTATGAGGTGGTGCTGACGCTCAAACCCGGTTATGAGGTTACAGTTTTGCCAGGAATGTCTGTGGATGTGATCCCGCAACAAGAGCTTCAGGCTGTCGGAAATGGACCGGTGCGAGTGCCATTGCAAGCTGTTTTCTCGAATGCTGATGGCGTCACAGGGGTCTGGGTGTTTGATCCAGACAGTTCGCGGGTCGCTTTCCAGACGGTTAAATTAGGTGATGTGTTAAATACTGATGTGGTTGTTGAAAGTGGCTTGGCAGGTGGTGAAACAATTGTAACCGCCGGAGTCAGTCAGCTACGTGATGCAATGTTGGTCAGATCTCTGTAAGCAGAGCAGCGAATAAATATAGGGCGAAAATACAGTGAATATTGCTGAGTTAACACTTTCAAAGCGTACCATTGCCTGGATGCTAACGGTTTTGGTATTTCTGGGTGGCTATATCAGCTATGAAAAGCTGGGCCGTTTTGAGGACCCAGAGTTTGTAATCCGTCAGGCTGCGATTACTACACTGTACCCTGGGGCTTTACCGGCGCAGGTGGCCGAAGAAGTCACTGAGGTGATTGAGGAGGCGGTGCAGCAGCTGCAGGAAATCAAAGAAGTGACCTCGGTGTCACGGATGGGAAACTCCTTAGTTAAGGTCGAGATTGAACTGGAGTTTGCCCCCAGTAAAGCCGACCTTGAGCAGGTCTGGGATAAGCTGCGGCGCAAAGTCAATGACGCTCAGCACAAACTGCCGCCGGGGGCTGGCCCGTCTATTGTTAATGATGACTTTGGTGACGTATTTGCCCTGTTTTTTGCAGTGACCGGCGAAGGTTACAGTCTGCAAGAAATTAAAGACTATCTGGATGTTTTAGAGCGTGAGTTGTTGCAAGTTCCAGGGGTGGCTCGCGTCGCAACCTTAGGCGAGCCAGATGAAGCTATTTTTATTGAAATAGCATCCGCAAAAGCCGCGCAGCTGGGCATTTCGCAGGATGAAATTTATCAATCCTTGCGCCAGCAAAATGTCATTACTGATTCAGGTGACCTATTAGTTGGCCCGCAGCGGGTGCAGTTTAGCCCAATAGGGCAGTTGGACTCAGTGGAGGCGCTGGGCAATATCGCTTTGGGTTCTGCTAGCGGTGAGCAGGTGATTTTCTTAAAAGATATCGCCAATATCACACGCTCCACGATGGAGCCGCCACGGGCTTTAATGAATTATGATGGCCAACCCGCCATTGGTTTGGGCATTTCACAGGTTGCGGGTGGTAATGTCGTCGATGTTGGCGATGCGGTACGGGCACGCTTACAAGAACTTGAGTCGCAGCGTCCGCTGGGGATTGATCTGCAAATTATTTCGTATCAATCAGACTCCGTGCGTGAGGCGGTAGACGGTTTTATTGCTAACCTGGCTGCGGCTGTGGCTATTGTCGTATTGGTGTTGATCTTATTTATGGGTTGGCGCAGTGGCGTGATTGTTGGCAGCGTTTTATTGCTGACAGTGGCTGGCACTTTAATTGCGATGTATATGGACGATATTGCCATGCAGCGGGTCTCGCTGGGGGCGCTGATTATTGCCCTTGGTATGCTGGTGGATAATGCCATTGTGGTGACTGACGGTATTTTGGTGCGCATGCAAAAAGGCGAGCGCGCAGAAAGTGCTGCAATTGCCGTGGTCAAGAGCACTCAATTTCCCCTACTGGGTGGTACCTTGGTGGGGATTCTAGCCTTTAGTGCCATTGGTTTATCACCCACGGATATGGGCGAGTACGCTGGTTCGCTATTTTGGGTGATTCTGTACTCGATGCTATTTAGCTGGTTATTTGCCGTGACCTTAACCCCATTGCTTTGTGTGGCTATGTTGAAGGTTAAAGTTATCCCTGCAGGTACGGCAGAAAAGCAAACAGATATTTTGTACCGCTATCGCCGCTTATTAAATGTGGCGCTGCGTAAACGTTTGCTCACTGGCGTAATTATGCTGAGCTTATTAATCAGTGCAATATTTGGCTTTAGCTGGGTGAAACCTGGGTTTATGCCGGACTCGGCGCGTCCGCAGTTTGTTGTGGATATGTACTTGCCACAAGGTTCAGACATTCGTGAAACTGCCAAAGAACTTGAGAAAATGGCTGCTTACGTCTACGAAAAAGACAGTGTCACCCATATCACTCGCTTTGTCGGCCAGGGCGGTTTGCGTTTTATGCTGACGTATAGTCCCGAAGATCCCAATAGCAGTTATGGTCAGTTATTAATTGATGTCGATGATGCCAATGGCATTGCTGAGCTGGTTGACGAGTTGCAAAATGAGCTCTCTGAGCGTCATCCATTAGCGGCAATTAAAGTTTGGAAGTTTATGCTGGGCCGCGGTGGTGGAAAGAAGATTGAGGTGGCTTTTAAGGGCCCAGAACCTGCTGTGCTGCGGCAACTGGCTGAGCAGGCAAAAGCTATTATGGCTGATGATCCTGGCGCTATTGCTATTCAAGATGATTGGCGTGAGAAGACTCCGGTATTGCGACCTGTGGTCAATGAGGTGGCCGCGCGCCGTGCTGGGGTGGACATTACGCAGATCAGTCAAGCGCTAAACCGCACCTTTACGGGTGAGCGGGTCGGTGTTTATCGGGAAAAAGATAAGCTCATTCCAATTATTGCCCGTGCTCCTGCTGGGGAGCGTTCTTTGGCGCAAGATATCGAAAACGTTCAGGTTTATAGCCCTACAGCGCAAAAGTATTTGCCCATGAGTCAGTTGGTCAGTGATGTGCAGGTGGAGTGGTCGGATGCTATTTTACGCCGAGTAGACCGTTTCCCTACTATTAAGGCGCAAGCAGATCCGTTGCCTGGAGAACAGTCTAATCCGCTATTTGATCGGCTGAAACCAAAAGTTGAGGCAATCGAATTGCCGCCGGGCTACAGCTTGGAATGGCATGGTGAGTATAAGGATTCGAATGAATCTAACGAGGGATTAGCGATTTCAGCACCTTACGGCTTTACTGCGATGATTTTAGCTGTGGTGTTGATGTTTAACGCATTGCGGCAGCCTCTGGTGATTTGGTTGACGGCACCACTGGCTATTATTGGGGTGACGGTGGGGTTGGTGATTTTCCAAGTGCCGTTTGAATTTATGGCGATTTTGGGTTGCTTGAGTTTGGTTGGGATGCTGGTGAAAAACTCAATTGTTTTGGTGGATCAGGCGGACGCGGAAATAGCTGAGGGTAAGCCGGGCTTTATCGCGGTGATTGATGCTGCGGTGAGCCGTGCACGGCCTGTTTTCTTGGGTGCTTTGACCACTATTTTAGGGGTGGCACCACTGCTTTGGGATCCGTTCTTTAAAAGTATGGCGGTGGTGATTATGTTTGGTTTGGCCTTTGCTACGGTACTGACTTTAGTGGTTGTGCCGTTGCTGTATGTGGTGTTGTTTCGTATTCCTGTTGAGGCAGAGGAGGCTGCAAAATCGTAGGGTGGCATTTATGCCCACGTATCTAGGCTTACTGAGATAGTTGTGTAAGGCGCTTACTGTCAACGCAAATAGCTCACCTACAGGGTTAGCCTAGTGCGTACTGCGCTAAGTCTGTTCTTCTCTTAACGAGCCCATCCAGGGCTCGATTCGGGCGCTACGCCATCCCTGACTGCGCTCGCCACAGACCCAGCGCAGCACGCGCTGACCAGGTGTATGTTTGGTTAGATGTGCGTAAGTCTCTTTTATAGCCTAGTTATAACCTCGACAGCAGGGCTATGGGCAGTAGAGTAAATGCATATTTTGCTTGAACGGTTAAATAGCAGATGTTGTGCGTATGACGTATTGCTCTGTGCATGGCGTATGAATAGAGCATAAAAACCACGGTTTTATTCGCTTTGCGCCTAGAGAAAACATGTAAACAACTGCGCTGATCAACGAGTACTCCGGGGTTGGTGTGATGAGCGGAGCCATGGATGGCACAGCGCCGGAGTTGAACCCTGGGTGGGTTCATCGACGGACAAACACCAGCCCCGGAGTACGGCATGTACTGCACTCATTTCAGTACACTCGAAACTTAACAGGCAGGGGCAGGTGTAGCGAAGTAAAGCCTGCACCGCCATGGATGGCCGTGTGGAGCCTACAGGGAGATACTTGCGGCGTCTTTACGCAGCCATAGCTGGACTGCATAAGCACGCAGTAAAAAAGTAATGCCTTAGCGCCCTGTAAACACTGCAGTGCGGCGTTCCAAGAAGGAGCGCACACCTTCAGCAGCATCTTCGCTGGCCATGATTTTGGCCAAATCATCAAACACCTCGGATAACGCGGCGCTATCGCCATGCAAACGCGCAAGCTTTGAGGATGTCAGTGCGGCCTGTACGCCCAGTGGCGCAGCGGCAGCAACCTTAAGCGCCAGCTCGCGGGCGCGTTGTTGCAGGTTCCCAGGCTCGCACAGCTCGGTAAGCATGCCCCAGTCATAGGCTTGTTGGCCGTTAAACTCATCACCGGTGAGCAAGTAACGCTGCGCGCGCGCCCAGCCAATCTCTTCTGGTAAACGCACGGTGCCGCCACCACAGGGGTAAATACCGCGCTGCACTTCCAATTGAGCAAAACGTGTTTCAGTGGTGGCCAGACGGATCTCGGTATTTAGTAACAACTCCAGGCCCGAGGTGTAGCACAAACCTTGCGCAGCCATGATTAAAGGTTTGCTCAAAATTTCGCCAGCAATGCCGTAGGGATCGATTTCACCTTGCGCCATTTTTGGAGCTTGGCCTGTGGCAAAGATCGGTGCCCACTTATCCAACTCTAAACCTGCGGTAAAGTGCTTGCCGTTGGCTTGGATAACACCGACGCGCAGTTCGCTGTCATGCTGCAGGCGATACAGTGCCTGCGCCAACAGATGGAAACTTTCAGGATCCAGTGCATTGAGTTTTTCTGGGCGGTTGAAGGTGATCGTCAGAATATGCTCGCTGGCCTCAACCAACACTTTGTTTTCGCTGCTCATGGCTGCTCCTTAATTGACTAAAGGCGCGCTGAACAATGCTCTGGCGTGTTACCCAGAATATTCAGCGCGTTCCGTTGAACATAACCTAGAACCAAGCGCTTTGCATGTCTAAGCAACTGCGATCAAAACGCTGCAGTAAACGTGCTTGCAGTTCTATTTCTGGCATTTCCCAGCGAATAAAGTACTGCGCCGCTTGTAACTTACCGGCAACAAAATCTGTGTCCTCAGCGTTGCTGGAAGCGGCAAAGGTGACCAAGGCTTTATCGGCCATCTCCAACCACAGCCAGCCGACTACGGTTTTTCCCAGCATGTCTAAGAACACTGCAGAGTTGGCCAGTGTTTCTTCGATTTGGCCTGTTTGCATCGCACCACCGAGCTTCAACGTGGTGGTTTGCACCAGGGTTAAGTACTGCTCGAACTCGCTGACCAGTTCGCCCAGTTGTGGTTGCTGTGCCGCAGAGGCGAGGGTGCTGTGTATGCGCGCCATTAACAGCTTCAAACCTTTACCGTTGTGCTGCCAAAGTTTGCGGCCTAATAAATCCAGAGATTGAATGCCATGGGTGCCTTCATGAATCGGATTTAAACGGTTATCGCGGTAGCACTGCTCCACGGGATATTCACGGGTGTAACCGGCACCACCGAGCACCTGAATAGCCAGATCATTGGCGCGCCGGCCACAAAGGGGTGGGAAAGACTAGCCCAACGCGGGCAGTATCTTGCGCAACGGACCCTCACCCTCATCCCTACCGCCC
>RRZU010307205.1_pt1 | contig 67376 bp, 62 predicted proteins | sample 2165561 | NCBI WGS metagenome assembly RRZU01 (sample SAMN10456909, study PRJNA506462) | wastewater metagenome | isolation source: wastewater sludge | place: USA: Moscow, Idaho
ATACGTCCATTTGGCCGGAGCGACGTGGTTTTTCATCGCCGCGTTTTCGGCCGGCATACCGAACGCATCCCAACCCATGGGCTGCATCACGTTAAAGCCGTTTAAGAGCTTGAAGCGGGAAAGCACATCGCCGATGGTGTAGTTGCGCACATGCCCCATATGCAGCTTGCCGCTGGGATAGGGAAACATAGACAAGCAATAATATTTGGGTTTGCTGGTGTCTTCAGATACATTGAACAAACGGGCGTGTTGCCATTTTTCTTGGGCGGCAGGCTCAATGGCCGAGGGTTGGTAGTGTTCTTGCATGGTTTGGCTTTGATGTGCGTGAAAATAGAGAATTAAGATGGGATTATAGCAGCTTCGGCCACCATCGTGGCTGCGTCGAATCATTCGACAATATTGCTCCGTTGTCTTGTGTTGGCATTGGCTTGATTTATGAGATAAGCGGCAAAATGGTTTAAAGGCTACCTGAATGTTTTCAGGTAGCCTTTATGGGTATTTCAAACATTAAAACAGTGCTTTGACTTCTGCTTCGATATCATCGGCACGCATAAAGGTTTCGCCGATGAGAAAGGTGTGCACGCCGTGTTGCTGCATAAAGGTAACATCGGCTTTATTGCGGATGCCGCTTTCGGTGACCACAGTTTTGCCGTTCAGGGCGGGCAGCAGGCTGAGGGTTTGTTGCAGGGAAACGTCGAAGGTGCGCAGGTTGCGGTTGTTAACGCCCCACAGCGGCGTGGTGAGGCTGCGGCATTTTTCCAGCTCGGAGGCGTCGTGCAGCTCCAGCAATACGGTCATGCCCAATTGGTGGGCGGTGTGTTCGAGCTGTGCCATTTGTTCGGCTTCGAGAGCAGCGGCAATGAGGAGGATGGCGTCGGCGCCCCAGGCGCGAGCTTGGTAGACCTGATAGTCGCTGATCATGAAATCTTTACGCAAGACGGGCAGGGATGCGGCGGCTTTGACTTGTTTCAGGTATTCGGGTGAGCCCTGAAAGTATTGTTCGTCGGTGAGTACGGAAAGGCAGGCAGCACCGGCGCGTTCGTAGGCGCGGGCAATGTCGGCGGGGTGGAAATCGGGGCGGATCAGGCCTTTGCTGGGGCTGGCTTTTTTGATTTCGGCAATCACGGCGGCCTGGCCGGCATGGTGTTTGGTGTGGATGGCGCCGAGAAAGTCGCGCGCGGGCGCGGCGGCTGCGGCTTGGCGTTTGATTTCTTCAAGTGGCACGGCGGCTTGGGCGGCGGCGATTTCTTCGGCTTTGGTGGCGAGAATGGTGTTGAGGATGTCGGTCATGGTGTTTGGGCGGGAATGGTTTTCAGGTAGCCTAGATGGTTTGCTATGCTACCTGAAAACGAGGGTGTGGGGTAGTTGTTGTTGTTGGGTATGTTTAAAATCTCGGCAGCGCCAGCGAAACGCGGTGCGCCCATAATCTGAGTGCGTAGCCGCCCCAGAGCAGGAGGTTGAGGGTGAGGGTGTTGACCCAGCCGTAGCGGTCGAGCGCAAACAGGGCGAGGCCGATTAATACGGATACGGTGCCGTAAAAATCTTTTCGCAAAATCATGGGGATGTCGTTTACCAGCATGTCGCGCACGATACCGCCGCCCACAGCGGTAACGAAGCCGAGCATGACCACGCCGAAGAGGTTTAGCTCCAGCAGCAGGCCGACTTGTGCGCCGGTGATGGTGAAGGCGACGAGGCCGAGCGAGTCGGCGAGCAAAAAGGCGGCGGCCAGCACGCGTTTTTTGCGTTTTTGCAGGGCAAACAACCAGGCCAGCATGAGGGTAACGGCGATGACGATTAAGGCGGTGTATTGGGTGAATACGGCGGGAATGCGGCCGACCATTACGTCGCGCATCATGCCGCCGCCGATGGCGGTGAGCAGGGATACGATTAAAACACCGAGCATGTCTAGGCGTTTACGCACGCCGACGAGGTAGCCGGAGATGGCGAAAGCGGCAGTGCCGATGATGTGGATAAGGTCGGTGGCGTTCATGGCGCGGATTATAGCAGCAAGGCGGAGCAGATAGGGGTGAAAAGGCTACCTGAAAATATTTTCAGGTAGCCTTTTCACCCCGGCCTGATTAAAGCGTTGTGTTTTGGCCGCTGAAAAAGCGCAAAACGGTTTCGGGCATCCAGTTTAAATGCCCTCTGCCGTGGCCGCTGACAAAGCCGACATGGCCGCCGTGTGCCGGTTGCAACAGGGTGACGCTGGCGGAAACGTCGGCAGGGCGGGGCAGGGCTTCAGGTGGCAGAAAAGGATCATTGACGGCGTTGAGCAGTAGTGTGGGCGTTTCTATTTGGTGCAGTAGGGGTTTGGATGAAGCGCGGCGGTAGTAGTCGTGGCGGTTGGCAAAGCCGTGCAGCGGCGCGGTGAAGGCGTCATCGAAATCGCCGAGGGTTTTACAGGTGGCGAGGCGGTCGGCATGGAAGCCGGTGGCGCGGGCTTTGGGAATCAGGCTGCTGAGGAAATAGCGGGTATAGAGCAAGCGGGTGAGGCCGTGGTCGAAACGTGTGCCGGCTGCGGTGAGGTCTACCGGTGCGGAAATCACGGCGGCGGCCTGCGGCAGAGCAGCGCGGCCTTGTTCGGCCAGATATTTGGCCAGGGCGTTGCCGCCGAGGGAGACGCCGGCGGCGTAGAGGTGCGGATAGCGCGCGGCCAGCGTGTGCAGCATAAAACCGATTTCGTGCGAATCGCCGGAGTGATAGAACACGGGTGCGGTGTTTGCCACGCCGCCGCAACTGCGAAAATGTGCCACCACGCCGTGCCAGCCGTGTGCTGCGGCCGCCTGCATCAGTGCCACGGCGTAATGGCTTTCGCTGCTGCCTTCGAGGCCGTGGAATAAAACCAACAGGGGCGCATCGGCGCGGGGGCTGTCGATAAAATCATAGGCCACCAATGTTTGGCCGGTGCTGTCGGGCAAAAGCTCGCGCCGGTAGGCGGGTGGCGGCACTTGCAGGCTTTTGGCATAGAGGGTTTCGAGATGGCCGCCGTAGAGCCAGAGCGGTGGTTGCAAGACAGGAAAATGGGCGGTAGCGTTCATGATGTCGATTGTATAGAACTTAGGGCAGGCGGCTGCGCATTAGGGTATATAAGCCCAATACCGTGCTCATGCCGGTCAGCCAGCCCACCAAAACATCAGTGGGATAATGCACCCCCAGAATCATGCGCGAAATGCCCATGGCCAAGGCAAAAAGCACAGCGGCGGCGATAATCAGGCGGCGGTGCGGGCTGCGCCAGTATATCAACACCCACAAGGTGGCAAACGCGGCGGCAAAGGTGCTGTGACCGCTGGGAAACGAGGCGCTGGTTTCCACTACCAGGCGCGGCCATAGTTCTGGGCGTGGTCGGTTGAAAAAGAGTTTGGCAATCAGCATAATCAGCGCGGGCAGGGCGGTGCCAAGTAAAACAAATATCGCGCGGCCGGGCTGTTTGTGCCGATATTGCCACAAGGCAAACAGTATGGCCATCAACGCGGCTACCTGTACTTTGCCTAGATCATGAAACGCCAGTGCAATATGGGTGAGCAGGGCGCCGCTGTGTTCGTGCAGCCATAGCATCAGCGGTTGCTCGAAAGCGAAGCGCTCCTGTTCGAGAATATCTTCGGCAATGCTGCCGGCCAGCAGCAGTGGCACGGCCACGCCGAGCAAGAGCCGCAACAAGGCGCGCGGCGCGGGGTAAGAACGTTTGAACGGGGCAAGATTCATAGGGTTAGGTGTGAAATATATAGAGGCGCTGAGACCTTTGCAAAATGCCCATCCGCAGCGTATTTTTACGTTGAGTGCTGTTTGCGCGTTTGGCTTTGCTTAGATTATGCTGTTATGTCTTTGAACTGCATCCATATTTGGGCAGTAAAGGCTTCGGGCTACCTGAAAACGTTTCCGGCTTTTCAGGTAGCCTTTTTAACGTTTAACGGTTGTTTTGATACCAGCGGATAAACGCTTCCGGCGCCACAAAGCCTAATAAAGCCTCACTGCGGCGGCCGTCTGCATGGATAACGAAAATGCCGGGTGGGCCAAACAGACCGTATTCTTTCAGGAGCGCCTGCTGTTCGGGCGTATTGGCGGTCACGTCGGCTTGAAACAGACGGGTCATGTCCACCGCCGCCTTTACTTCCGGCTGGTTGAGCGTGTAGTTTTCCATTTTTTTGCAGGAAATGCACCAATCGGCATAAAAGTCCAACACCACCGGCTCGTTCGGTTTGGCTTCGAGTGCGGCCTGGATGGCGCGGTTTAATTCGGCTACATCGGTATAGCGCTGCTCGTGTGCTTGTTGCGCGGTGTGTGGGGCGAGGGTGAGGAAGCGGTGCAGACCGGTGGTTTCGTTGATAACACTGCGGTAGGCAAACCAAGTGCCCGCCAGCAATAAAAATGTGCCTAGCGCCAGGCTGGTGAATTTCAGCCGGCCCGAAAAGCGTGAGCTTTTTGCCAACAGCATCCCGGCCGGAATAATCATCAGCAGGCTGTACAGCGCCACCACCAAGCCATACGGCAGAAACGGCGTGGCCAGATACACGGCCACCGCGAGCAGGATAAAGCCGAAGGTATATTTGATGCCGTCCATCCATGCGCCCGCTTTCGGTAGCAAGTGGCCGCCGAAGGTGCCAATCAGCACTAAAGGCACGCCGGTGCCCAGTGCCAGCGCATAGAGTGCCAGCCCGCCGAGCGAGGCATCACCGGTTTGGCCGATATAGCCCAGCGCAAACGCCAACGGCGGTGCAATACAGGGGCCGATAATCAGCGCTGAGAGCATGCCCATCACAAATACTGAAGCGATTTTGCCGCCGGAAAGTTTACTGCTCTGATTATGGAAATAGCTTTGGATAACGGCGGGAAGCTGAATGGAAAACACGCCGAACATCGATAGCGCCAGCACCACCATCAAGGCTGCCGCCGCCAGCACCACCCACGGCTGTTGCAGCCACACTGTGAGCAGCGCGCCGGTAAGCCCGGCGATAATGCCCACCAGAGTGTAAGTGAGTGCCAAGCCCTGTACATAAATCATCGACAGCACAAATGCACGGCCTCTAGAGGCATTTTTGTCGCCCACCACAATGCTCGATACAATCGGCAGCAGCGGATACATGCAGGCAGTGAAACTCAGACCGATGCCCGCGAGAAAAAACGCCAACAGATTGGCGTTGAGCGTATCCCACGATAGTTTGAAACGGCTGCTGTCGGGGCTGGGCATTGACGGCGTATCGGGTGCGGGGCGTAAAAAGCGGTCTTTGGCACTTTGCTCTGCTTCCGGCTGATAGAGGCCGCTGCCTTTGATGTCGAAGCTCTGCATCGCCGGAGGATAGCATACGCCTACTTCGGCGCAGCCCTGGTAGCTCAGTGTGAGTGTATAGCGGTTGCCCGTTGGCTTTTGCGCATACGGCCATACCACTTGTGCTGCATGATAGTAAACCGTTTGTTTGCCAAAAAATTCATCGTGCTTTTCTTCGCCCGGGCTGTATACCGGCGCACCCAGCAGCTTGCCGTTATCGGTGTCGGCGCTGATTTTGCCCTGATAAAGATAATAGCCGTCAGCCACGGCAAACTGCACCGAAATGCCTTCGTCGGTGACATTAATTTGCGGCACAAACGCCTGCTCGGGCGCCAGCAACTTTGATGCGTCAATGGCAAACGCGGCGCTGAAGCTGAATAGCAAAACAAAGAAATACAAAAGTTTTTTCATGGCATGAAGAAAATGCGTTATCAACGGCGCATCGAAAGAATTGCAAAAAAGGGGCAAAGTATACCACAACAGCGGAGTGCTCGCGGTTAGGCGGTGTAAAAAATTGGCGGTTTGCCGCAATGGATATGTCGGGATAATTATCTGGAAATGGATATTAAGACATCAAACGATAAAGGCTACCTGAAAACGCGATGCGTATCGACAAAAGGTTTTCAGGTAGCCTTTTGCGGCTAATAGCCTGTTTAAGGCAGCACACCCAATTGTTTCAAACCGTTGAGCACACCGTCTTCTTCTACGCTGGGGCAGATGTAATCTGCTACGGCTTTGGTTTCTGGGTGGGCGTTGCCCATGGCCACGCCGAAGCCGACGCTCTGCATCATTTCTATATCGTTAAGGCCGTCGCCGAAAGCCATCACATCTTGCATGTCGATACCGAGGCGGGCAACGGCCTGGGCGATGCCGCGGGCTTTGGAGCCGTCTGCCGCCAATAAGTCTACGGATTGTTCATGCCAGCGTATGGTTTTAAAGCCGGCTAGTGCCGGAGCGGTGTTGAAGAAAGAATCTTGGTCTTCGCCGTAGAAAAGCAGCATTTGGTAAACATCGTGCTGGCGGTAGTAGTGTTGGTCGACGGTGTAATCGGGCAGGATTTTGGTCAGTGCGTGGTGCACGGGTTCGACAGAACGGGAAACGGCGATGGTGTGCGGCGAAACAAAGGCGTAATCTACATTCATGCTGTCTAAAAAGGTGCAGAGGCGCTCGATATCGCCGGTGGGAATGGGGTAGCTCTGTAAAACGTTATTTTGGTAAACAGTGTATTGGCCGTTGATGGTAACGAGCATGTCGATACCGGATTCTTGAATCAGGTTTTTGATTTTGGCGGGTAAGGCGGCTAAGGTGCGGCCGGTGGCAATGGCGGTTAGGATGCCACGCTGTTTCAGGGCACGCATGGCTTCGGGCACCGAAGGGCGCATGGTATCGGTTTCTTTACGGTATAAGGTGTCGTCAATATCAAAAAAGATAATTTTCGGGTTGTGCATGGGTTGCTGCCTGTGATGATTTGAGTGTGGAAGGGGCGGTGGGCAATAAAAAACGCAGACCGGAATCTACGTTTTTACCAACCACCTATTGTTTGTTTTCTTCGCTGTCGAGAAAGCTTTTCAGGCGGTCGCTGCGGGTGGGATGACGCAGTTTGCGCAAGGCTTTGGCTTCGATTTGGCGGATACGCTCGCGGGTAACGTCAAATTGTTTGCCAACTTCTTCCAGTGTATGGTCGGTGTTCATGTCGATACCGAAACGCATGCGCAATACTTTGGCTTCGCGCGGGGTCAGGCTTTCGAGCACGTCTTTGGTAACTTCGCGCAGGCTGGAATACATGGCTGCATCAGATGGTGCGATGTTGTTGATGTCTTCGATAAAGTCGCCCAAATGCGAATCATCGTCATCGCCAATCGGCGTTTCCATTGAAATGGGTTCTTTGGCGATTTTCATGATTTTGCGGATTTTGTCTTCCGGCATTTCCATCAACTCGGCCAGTTTGGCAGAATCAGGCTCTTCGCCGGTTTCTTGCAGGTATTGGCGCGAAATACGGTTCATTTTGTTGATGGTTTCAATCATGTGCACCGGAATGCGGATGGTGCGCGCTTGGTCGGCGATGGAGCGGGTGATGGCCTGGCGTATCCACCAAGTGGCATAAGTGGAAAACTTATAGCCGCGGCGGTATTCGAATTTGTCTACTGCTTTCATCAGGCCGATGTTGCCTTCCTGAATCAAATCCAGAAATTGTAGGCCGCGGTTGGTGTATTTTTTGGCAATAGAGATCACCAGACGCAGGTTGGCCTGAATCATTTCCTGTTTGGCCGAAGCGGTTTCGCGCTCGCTGGCTACCATGTTTTTGTTGATGTCTTTCAATTCGGAAATGGAAATACGCGCTTCTTGCTCCATTGTCGAGAGTTCGGACTGTTTTTCAATCACGGCGTGCTGGAAGCGGCTCAGGGCGTTGCTCCACACGCGCTCTTTTGCCAGCTCTTCTTCCATCCACTGCATGTTGGTGAGGTTGGGCAGGAAATGGGCGATAAAATATTCGCGATCCATGTGTACACGACCCACGCAAATGTCGCGGATTTCGCGTTCAAGCTTGCGGATGTTGTCGACGCGGCGGCGCAGGCTGTCGGAGAGGCTTTCGATTTGGCGGGTGGCGAAACGCACTTCCAAAAGTTTGTTGGCAATGGCGTCGCGGTGGGCGAGGTAATCGCTGTGCTGGCTGTCGTGTTTGTCGAGTGCTTTGAGCATTTTGTTGTATTCTTGCTGAATATGGTCAAAATGCTCTAGTGTTTTTTGTTTGAGCTCTTCGAGATTGGTGGCGGCGAGCGCTTCGGCATCGGTTTCATCCTCTTCCTCTTCGTCGTCTACATCTTCGGTGCTTTCATCATCATCAGCAGGTGCATCTTCTGATGAGGGGCTTTCCAGATGACCGAGGCCAAGCTCGTTCAGCAGCACCTCGTTGGGGTCGATAATGGCTTCCACCACTTCGTCTACTTTGATTTCGTCGGCTTTAATGCGTTCGATCAGCTCTAAAATTTCGGCGATGGAGCCGGGGCAGGCGGAGATGGCCTGCACCATATTTTTTAAGGCGTTTTCGATTTTCTTGGCGATGATGATTTCGTCTTCGCGCGTGAGCAGATCAACCTGGCCCATTTCGCGCATATACATGCGCACGGGGTCTGTGGTGCGGCCGAATTCGCTGTCGACGCTTGATAAGGCGGCTTCTGCTTCTGCCACGGCATCGTCGTCGGTCATGTTGGCGGTGTTGTCGCCCATCAGCAGGCTTTCTGCATCGGGCGCTTCTTCGGTTACCTGTATGCCCAGGCCGGCAATCATGTTGACGATGTTGTCTATTTGCTCTGCGTCGGACATGTCGTCGGGCAGGGCGTCGTTGATTTCGGCGTAGGTGATGTAGCCGCGTTCTTTGCCCAGAATAATCAACTGGCGCAAACGGGCGCGTTGCTCTTCCGGCGTGAGCGGGCGGTTGTTGTCTTGTTCTTCGTTTTCAGCGTCGTATTGGGAATTTTGTTGTGCCATAGGTGTACTCGTCAGGTAAACGTGCCGGATATGCGGAATAGATTGGGATTCTGCCTGTTGCAGCTTGGTTTCGGCGCTTTATCCGGCTTGGGTTGGTGCTGCCTGCAATAGCATTCGGCTTTCAGGCGTTGAGTATTTATGTTGTTTCCATTATGGGGGCGGCACTTTGAAATACAAGAGTGGCTACCTGAAAACAAAGGCAGCAATTATAGCAAATTTATTGCTGCCGCGGGCGGCGTGGTTGGCGGTTTCAGGTAGCCTTTTGCATCAGTAGCGCCAGCAGCAGTTGTTTTTCGTTATCGGATAGAGTGAATTGCTGGCTTTTGGTTTTCAGGGCGTTGATCTGCTGGTTTTTCAGTTCGCTCAACAGTTTGTGCATGCCTAGCTTGAAGTTTTCGCAATCTTCTTCATCGGCACCGGCAAAGGCTTCAGGCGATTGCATGGCGTGGTAAAAAATATGGTTGAGCACGGCTTCGTATTCGCTGCCGCGCATGTGTTCGAGAATTTGCGCGGCATTGGGTGGGGTGTTTTGCTGGTTGATGAAGTCGGCCAGATTGGCGAGACAGGCGAAATCGTCTTGTAGCGGCAGGTAGTCGGGCAGGGCGGCATGGCGTGCCCATTCGGGGTTGAGCAGCAGCGAGCGGATTTGTTTTTGCACCAGCGTGGCCATTTCGGGTTGCCTGAAGGTTTCCTGCGGCAGCTTGTAGTTTTTTTTGCGCACATATTGTTTGGGCGCTTCTTGACCGAGTAGGCGGGCGAGGTTGGCGGGATCAATGCCGACCAATTCGCTTAATTCCTGTTTCAGCAGATAAGCGAGTGCGGGTGCGGTGATTTGTGCCAGCAGTGGGGCGCTGGTTTTAACCAGCTCGGCTTTGCCTTCTTGGGTGTTCAGGTTTAGATTTTCGGCCAGCGCGTCCCAAAAATAGGCGGAAAGTGGCTTGCTTTGGTGTATGAGTGCATCTTCAAACTGGGCTTTGCCGTATTGACGGATGTAGCTGTCGGGATCGTGCTCTTCGGGCAGAAAGAGGAAGTGTAGCGATTTGTTGTCTTTGAGTTGCGGTAAGGCGTTTTCGAGGGCGCGCCAAGCGGCTTTTCGGCCGGCACGATCGCCGTCGAAGCAGAAATAAATGCTGTCAACTTGGCGCATCAACAGTTTGATATGGTCTGCGGTGGTGGCGGTACCGAGTGCGGCCACACCGTAGCCAACGCCGAATTGCGCCAGTGCTACGACATCCATGTAACCTTCCACCACCAGAATACGGCCGCTTTCTTTGACGGCGGCTCGGCCTTCGTGCAGACCGTAGAGGTTTCGGCCTTTGTCGAACAGCGGCGTTTCGGGTGAATTAAGGTATTTAGGCTCACCTTTGTCCAGTATGCGGCCACCGAAGCCGATAACTTGCCCGCGCTGGTTGCGGATGGGGAACATGATGCGGTCGCGAAAACGGTCGTAATATTTTCCGTCTTTTTCAATGACCATGCCGCTTTCAACCAGAGCGGTGGAGGGGTAGGGTTGGAAGGTTTGCGCCAGAGGCTGCCAGCCTTCCGGGGCGTAGCCCAGATGGTAATGTTCGATGATTTCGGGGCTGAGGCCGCGTTGTTTCAGGTAGCCTTGGGCACGCTCGTTTTGTTGGAATTGCTGGCTATAAAATAGGGCAGCAGCTTCGGTGGTTTCTTCGAGCGTTTGCTGTTTTTGCTTGCGGGCGGCGCGGATTTCGGGGTTGTCTTGCTGTCCGCGCACGCGCGGCACGGTCATACCGGTGCGGTCGGCCAGGTATTGCACCGCTTCTGTAAAACTGAGTCCTTGATATTCCATTATGAAACCGATGGCGCTGCCGTGCGCGCCGCAACCGAAGCAGTGGTAAAACTGTTTGCTCGGGCTAACCGAAAATGAGGCGGATTTTTCTTTATGAAACGGGCAGCAGGCCATGTAGTTGGCACCGCCTTTTTTTAGTGGAACGTGTTCGTCGATGATGTCGACGATATCCACTTTGGCCAGCAGCTCGTCTATAAATTCGGATGGAATCATGGCGGTGGTTTTCAGGTAGCCTTGTTAGCTTAAAGCCGCTTTCAATACTTTATTCACTTCGCCCATGTCGGCTTTGCCGGCTAACTTGGCTTTTAACACGCCCATCACCTTGCCCATGTCGCTCATGCCGGCGGCACCGGTGGCGGCAATGGCGGCGGCTACTTCTGCTTGAATGGCTTCGGCAGACATCATGGTGGGCAGATAACGGTTTAAAATGTCGATTTCGCTATTTTCCTTGTCGGCCAAATCTTGTCGGCCGGCATCGGCATAAATCTGGGCGCTGTCTTTGCGCTGCTTCACCATTTTGGTGAGGATGGCAATCACTTTGACATCATCTGCTTCGGTGCGTTCGTCTATTTCGAATTGTTTTACGGCGGCATTAATCAGGCGGATGGTAGAGAGGGCGGCGCTGTCTTTGGCGCGCATGGCGGTTTTCATGTCTTCGTTGAGGCGGGCTTTTAAGGTCATGGTGGAATTCCTGTGTTTTTAAAGGCTGGTTTGGATTATAGCCGATTGTGAAGGAACAATAAGGGAAAACAAAACACCGCAACGATACGCGCTGCGGTGTTTGGCGTGATAGCCAAGGCTACCTGAAAATATGTTAGTGCATTTGCGGGGGGAATGGTTGGATGCGCAGGCGTTTTTGCAGGCGTTTAACGGCGGCCGGTGTGTTGCGCTTGCGTTCGGTGGTTGGCTTTTCGTAGGCTTCGCGGGCGCGCAGCTCGGTGAGCAGGCCGGTTTTTTCTACAGAGCGTTTAAAACGGCGCATGGCCACTTCAAAGGGTTCGTTTTCTTTTACACGTACAGCAGGCATGTGAATTCCTAATCTAAAAATATGTTTGGTGCGTTGCCGGATGAGGCATGATGGGGCACCGAATAAAAGGGTTGGTTACATCGCTTTTTGCCCGGGCGGGCGGGGCGGGATGTACGCCGATGATGTAAACATCACCTCCAATCGGGGCGGCTTGTCTTTAAAAGTATCATGTTTTAAAGGCTGCCTGAAAAATGGTTTAGCCGTTTTGCAACGGCTAAAATTTAATCTAAAGATTTTCTTATAAAAGCCGGTGTTTGTCAAGTACAGGCAATCTGTGCTTATGTTTACTGCATCCGAGCGTGTTTGGGGCTGCCACGTTGCCGCGCATAAGGGGTGGTTAGTTGCGGGTGACGCTGCGCACTTGCTTAATGGCATGCAGGGCGCGGGAAATGTGGTTGAGCTGATCGAGATCTTTGATTTTCAGGAAAAACTTAAATTCGATAAAGCCTTCTGTGCCCGCTTGCTTTTGCGACGGAGTTTCTACTGATTCGATATCGGCACCGGCAGCGGAAATGGCTTGCGCCATGGCGGCCAGCAAGCCGTGGGAATCGTGGGCAGATACGGTAATCTGGGTGCGGTAGGTTTGGTCGTGTACCACATCCCAGTTGGCATCAAGCTGTTGTTCCGGTTCTGCTTTGAGGATGTTGGGGCAGGTATCGCGGTGGATAATCATGCCCTGGTCTTTGATGATGACGGCACGGATGTTGTCGCCCGGCAGCGGCGAACAGCATTGTGCCAGATGGACGCGGCCTGATTCACTGCCGCTGATTTTAATCGGGCTGAGTTTGACTTCATCACCGAAGTGTTCGCCGGCCAAACCGGCGATGTGCATGGCAATAGAAACGGGCAGGGTGTGCCCCATGCCGACGCTGTATAAAACGTCTTCAAAGCTGGTTTGCTTGTTGGATAAATCGGCCAGATATTTTTCTTTGAGCCCTTCGGAAAACAGCACGTTTTGCGGCAGCAGGCTGGCTAGCGCTTTTTGCAGCAGTTGCTCGCCCAGATTGATGGCGTCTTGGCGGTTCATGGTTTTCAGGTAGTTGCGGATGGCGCTGCGGGCGCGGCTCGATACGGCGAAGTTGAGCCAAGCGGGGTTGGGGCGGGCATTTTCGGATGTAATGATTTCAACGCTGTCGCCAGTATGCAGTTTGGTGCGTAAGGGCATCATAGTATTGTTGATGCGGGCGGCAACGCAGCGGTGTCCGATATCGGTGTGAACCGTATAGGCGAAGTCGATGGGGGTGGCGCCTTCGGGCAAAACAAGAATTTTGCCTTTGGGTGTGAATACATAGACTTCGTTGGGGAACAAGTCAACTTTAACGTGCTCTAGGAATTCAACGGCATTGGCGCTGCGGGCTTGCAGGTCGACAATGTTTTGCAGCCACTGGTTGGTGCGCAGGGTGGCTTGGTCGAGGTCGTGGTCACCGGATTTGTAGGCCCAATGGCTGGCTATGCCACCTTCGGCCACGGCATCCATGTCGCGGGTGCGGATTTGCACTTCGATGGGCAGACCGTAGGGGCCGACGAGGGTAGTGTGCAGGCTTTGGTAGCCGTTGCTTTTGGGAATGGCGATGTAGTCTTTGATTTTGCCGGGCTTGGGTTTGTATAGAGTGTGCAGAGCGCCCAGCGCGGCGTAGCAGGAGGGGATGTTGTTGACAATAACGCGGAAGCCGTAAATGTCCATTACATCGGCGAAGTGCAGGTTTTTAGCCTGCATTTTCTGGTAAATGCTGTAAAGGTTTTTCTCGCGCCCCTTGATTTGAGCCTCGATGTTGGCACCGACCAAGCGGTGGCTGAATGCGCGCAAAACTTTACCGATAACATCGCGGCGGTTGCGGTGGAAAGCAGTCATTGCTTTTTGCAGGGTTTGGTAGCGCAGGGGGTGGATGCTGCGGAAAGACAAATCCTGCAATTCGCGGTAGACGTTGTTCAGGCCGATACGGTTGGCGATTTGTGCGTGGATTTCCAGAGTTTCTTGGGCGATGCGGCGGCGTTTTTCTGCGCGCATGGAATCCAGGGTGCGCATATTGTGCAGGCGGTCGGAGAGTTTGACGATGATAACGCGGATGTCTTTGGTCATCGCCAGAATCAGTTTGCGGAAGCTTTCTGCTTGGTGTTCGGCGTAGTCGTTGTATTCAAGTTTTTCAAGTTTGGAGAGGCCGTCTACCATGTCGGCGATGGTTTCGCCGAATTCGGCAGCCATTTCGACTTTGCTGATGCCGGTGTCTTCCAAAACGTCGTGCATCAGGCCGGCGCACAGCGTTTGGATGTCCATATGCCAAATGGCCAGCTCAGTGGCGACGGCGATGGGGTGTGTGATGTATGGTTCGCCGCTTTTGCGGGTTTGGCCGTCGTGCGCGTGAAAGGCGTAGGCACAAGCTTTCTCAAGCTGGTCCTTTTCATCATTATTCAGGTAGCTTGCAGTAAGAAACAACAAGTTTCTTGCCTCGGCAGTCAGCTTGTCGTAGGGGGCGGCAGGCGCGGGTGCGGACATGAGGGCTTATTTGTTGACGGCTAAAATTTCTACACCGATTTGGCCGGCGGCGATTTCACGCAGGGCGGTAACGGTGGGCTTGTTGTTGCGGATGTCGTCTACCAGTGGTGAGGTGCCGTTTTCCAGCTGGCGGGCGCGGCGGGCAGCAGTGAGGGTGAGATCGAAGTGGTTCGGGATTTTGCCAATGCAGTCTTCTACGGTGATGCGTGCCATGATGTATTTCTTTCTGAAAATTTTTAAGATAATAAAGAGATAATGTGGGTATTGTCGCTAATTTCTAGACTTTTTCCAATAAGTTTTCAATAAATTTTTGTTGTTTGTATAGTTTTAATCTATAAGCCTTGATGATGTGCAGCAAATCCATTTCGGCTTCAACCAGATCGTCGTTCACAATAACATAATCAAATAGAAAGGCTTGTTCGATTTCGTGGCGTGCTTTGTCGAGGCGCTTGGCGATAACTTCGGGTGTGTCGGTGGCGCGGTTGTTCAGCCGTTGGGACAAGGTTTGAAATGATGGCGGTAAAATAAAAATGCCATAAGCATCGGGCAGGGAACGGCGCACTTGTTCGGCACCCTGAATGTCAATTTCCAGAATCACATCGTAACCTTGCTCGCGCAGCAGATTGACGCCTTCTACGCTGGTGCCGTAATAATTGTCGAATACTCGGGCATGTTCTAGAAAGGCACCTTCGCCGATAAGCTGCTCGAATTTTCCGGTTTCGACAAAATAATAATGCTGTCCATGTATTTCGCCGTTGCGCGGTGCGCGCGTGGTGTGGGAAATGGAAACGCGGATGTCGTCGTGGTTTTGAATCAATCGTGAAACCAGGGTGGTTTTGCCGGTACCTGAGGCGGCGGATATGATGAAGACGTTGCCGGGTGTGATCGGGAGAGCCATGATGTGAAAACCGGATGGAGTGGATATTGCGCCTATTATGCCACAGCCGTTCCGGTTACTACAATGTAAGGGCAGGGTGTTTGCCGCGATAGGCAGGATAATTTGCTACAATGGCTTCTATGTTGGCGGATGTTTCAGGTAGCCTGCCAACGGTATCTTAAAAATAGATTGAAGGGTTGCTTTATGTTGATTCATCCTGAAGTGATGGGTGTGGATGCGCTGGCGGAGAAAATCCGCAAGGTGCCGGATTGGCCGAAAAAAGGCATTTTGTTTCATGATATTACTCCGGTATTGCAAAGCCCGGAATATTTCCGCCTGTTGGTGGATTTGCTGGTTTACCGCTATATGCGCCAGAAAATTGATGTGGTGGCGGGTTTGGATGCGCGCGGCTTTATCATCGGCGCGGCTTTGGCCTATCAGTTGAACGTAGGCTTTGTACCCATTCGTAAAAAAGGCAAGTTGCCCTTTGATACCATATCGCAAAGCTATGCGCTGGAATATGGTGAGGCTACGGTGGAAATTCATAGCGATGCAATCAAGCCGGGGGCGAAAGTGCTACTGGTAGACGATTTGGTGGCCACCGGCGGCACGATGTTGGCCGGCGTGGCGCTGATTAAAAAGTTGGGCGGCGAAGTGGTGGAAGCGGCGGCTATTTTGGAATTTACCGATTTACCCGGCGGATGCAACATCCGCGCGCAAGATGTGCCGCTGTTTACCTTGTGCCAAAACGACGGTTCGATGCCGGAAGTCTAAGCAATACGGTTTATTTAAAAAAGGCTACCTGAAAATTTTCAGGTAGCCTTTTGATTTATATCGAATGGACGGTTCAAGATGGGCGTTGCTGCATCCAAGAACGGATTTGGCGCGCATCGTTCACACGGCTGGTGGTGGAGGGTGAATTCAGCAGTACGATAATGACCGGCTGATTTTGCACGTTGGCTTTGACGACCATAGAGCGGCCTGCTTCGCGAATGTAGCCGGTTTTTTGCAAGTCGATATTCCAAGAACCTTCGCGCACCAGTGCGTTGGAGTTTTTATAATTTTGCTGGCGGCCAGCACTGGTGACCACTGAGCCATAATTGGCGGTGCTGTTGTTGCGGATGAGTGAGTAATTGCTGGCGGCCTGCACCAGTTTACCCAAATCGCTGGCGGTGGAGACATTGCGGAAATCCAAGCCGGTGGGCTCGTAGAAGCGTGAATTGCTCATGCCCAAGCTTTGTGCCTTGCGGTTCATTGCTGCTACAAACGCCGACATGCCGCCCGGATAACTGCGACCAAGCGCGTGGGTGGCGCGGTTTTCGCTGCTCATCAGGCTCAGGTGCAGTAATTCGCCGCGTGAAAGCTGAGTGCCGATGGAAAGGCGGCTGCCGGTGCCTTTCAGGCGGTCGATTTCAGCATCGGTGATGGTAATTTGTTCGTTCATGTTCTGGCCGGCATCCAGTACAACCATAGCCGACATCAGCTTGGAAATAGAGGCAATCGGCATCACGCGGTTAATGTTTTTTTGATACAGTACTTCACCGGTTTTGCTGTTCATGATGAGGGCAGATTGCGAGCTCAACAGCGGGCCGGCAATGGCGGCTTGCGCTTCGATGGCGGAGCCTGGGTTTTGCACCAAAAATGCACCTAGCGGATCTTCTTGGGTGGGAAAGTTTTGTTCCAGAAATTGGCCTAAAACATCCAAATCATCTGCCTGCACGGCAAGCGGCGCGCCCAAGCCCAGAGCGAGGCAGGCGGTGAAGCAGAGGTTGCGGGTACGATGGATAATTGACATAAATAAATCCCATAGTTTGTGATAACGGGCAGGTGTTATCCCTGTTATCAAAATGGTTTGAAGCCTGAATAATTTAGGCTTTATGTTTATATTTGGTAATATTGGTTTAGTTATTCTGGGTAAGAAAAGTTTTTTTGTAAAGTCATGGTGGGGTAAATTTGCATTTGATTGCATCTGTTTTACCTAAAGTGAGTCCGGGTGGGTACACGTTGTCGAGCAGGCGGGCGGATATTTGATAAATAAACGAATACTTATTATACTGAACAGTTGGTGCGGTTTTGTTCTCATTCAAAACCGGCTGAGCAAATAAAGATTTTTACTGTAAACAGCACTTAAAAAGAAACCGATTCCATGACTGACGAAACCCGTTGCTCGTTTTGCGGCAAGTCCGAAAATGAAGTAAAAAATTTAATTGAAGGCGAAAGCGCTTTTATTTGTAACGAATGTGTGGAAACCTGCGGTTTGATGCTGAGTAGCGAAGACGAAAGCGGGCACAGTGCAGACGGCGAGCTTGGCCGCTTGCCTACGCCTGCGGAGATTGTTGAAAATCTGAATGAACACGTTATCGGCCAAGAGCAGGCGAAAAAAGCTTTGGCGGTGGCGGTGTATAACCATTATAAACGTTTGCGCCATCCGAAAAGCGGCGACAAAGTGGAGTTATCGAAAAGTAATATCCTGCTTATCGGCCCTACCGGTTCGGGCAAAACGCTGTTGGCACAATCACTGGCGCGCAAGCTCGACGTGCCTTTTGTGATGGCCGACGCTACCACTTTAACCGAAGCCGGTTATGTGGGCGAAGATGTAGAGCAAATCATCACCAAGCTCTTAGGCAAGTGTGATTTTGATGTGGAAAAAGCACAGCGCGGCATTGTGTATATTGATGAGATTGACAAGATTTCACGCAAAAGCGATAACCCTTCGATTACCCGCGATGTATCGGGCGAAGGTGTACAGCAGGCTTTGCTGAAACTGGTGGAAGGCACGGTGGCTTCGGTACCGCCTCAAGGCGGGCGTAAGCATCCGAACCAGGAATTTATTAATGTGGATACCACCAATATCCTGTTTATCTGCGGCGGCGCGTTTGCGGGTTTGGAAAAGGTTATCCGCCAGCGCACGGAAAAAGGCGGTATTGGTTTTGGCGTGTCGGTGAGCAGCAAAGACGAGGGCGTGGGCATTAGTGAAATGTTTGCCACTGTGGAGCCGGAAGATTTAATCAAATTCGGTTTGATTCCTGAATTAATCGGCCGCCTGCCGGTGATTGCCACTTTGGCCGAGTTGGATGAAGACGCGTTGATTAATATTCTTGTCGAACCTAAAAATGCGCTGGTAAAGCAATATCAGGCTTTGTTTGATATGGAAGGCGTGGCGCTAGAAATTCTGCCCTCCGCCCTGCACAGCATTGCTAAGCTGGCGATGGATCGTAAAACTGGCGCCCGCGGCCTGCGTTCGATTGTGGAAAAATGCTTGTTGGATACCATGTATGCGCTGCCTGATTTGGAAGGTGTGAAGAAAGTGGTGATTAATCAGGATGTGATTGAAAAGGGCGAACAGCCGAAAATGCTGTTGGAAGATGGCAGCGAATATCTGTGCTGAATTAAGATAACGGCGGGTGATATATAAAGGCTACCTGAAAACAATTAGTTGCAGAGTTTAAACGGCTTGCAACTAATTGTTTTCAGGTAGCCTTTATTGCACCACGCGGCAATTTTTGTCTGTGCCGCTTGCGCCGGAGAAAAAGGCGGCCTTGTCGGTGCAGCGGCTGCGGCTGGTTTCACAAATAGAAAGGGTGTGGCTTTCATTAATGCGGATGACGCGTGGCTCTTTGTCGGCATCGAAGGCTACGGCTTTCAGGGTAAATTTCTCAGCGTCTGCCGGGCGCACTGCACGCGGATTGCCCTGAAAGCGGATGCAGAAATGTTCGGTGGCGGTAATGGGTAGCGCGGCCCAGGTGGTGGAGTTTTGCCTGAAGGAGTGGTTGCGTATGTAGAATTGCTCTAGGGCGCGAGCATTGTCAAGCAGCTTGCTTTGAGCCTGGCGGATGCGTGCATCACGAACATACGATTGATAGCCGGGATACACAATGGCGGAGAGAATGCCGAGAATGGCGATGGCAGCCATTAAATGAATTAAGCTGAATCCTTGATAGAGATGTTTATTCATGACAATGACACTACATTGTAATAATAACAATAGAAATATTATTGAAAAAATAGCAATTTGTAAATGGGAGACGATAAAAAGCCTTGCACCGAAGGGTGGCAAGGCTTTTTATGTGTGTATGCGTTTGATGCGAATGTGATTAATAGCTCACACAGCTTTCCTCTGAGGTGCATACGCTGATGCTGCCGCTTTCCAGGCGCAGAAAACGGGTTTCACGTGGATTTTTATCGTTTTTTTCAGCTTTGAAAACATAATCGTCTGCTGTGGTGGCGTCGGTATCAAGGCTAACGGTGAAAAATTCGTTTTGTTTTAATTCGACTTCGTTGCCGATGGCTGTGTTTAAACCGCTAAAGGTATGGTGGCGTGCATAGTAAGTTTCTAGTTGGCGCGCATTGGCTAAAAGATCGGTGCGGGCGCTATCGAGACGAGCGTTTAAAATATAGGTTTGATAAGAGGGGTAAGCGATGGTCGCCAAAATAGCTAAAATCAGGACGGCGATAAGGAGCTCTATCAAGGTAAAACCGCGTTGTTTATTATGGTTCATATCGGGCAATTTTGATGGAATAAAAACATTTTAATTGTCGTTGCAAGCGCAAGCGTATCTTTTTAATATATGGTGCGTATTTTATCTGAAAAGCTGTTGTAGGCATAGCTTCAAGAACCGTTGAAATGAAAAAAAATGTTTGCCTGACAATGGCTTGATGTGTTTGATAAGCGGCTGTTAAACCATATGAGCGGAAAGAGTGTTTGTTCTGCATAAGTAGAATTACGGCTTTTTTTAGGGCAAGATACAGGGTAATGTAAATTTGTAGTACCAAGTCTTTACCTAAAAGTGTTTTCTAAGTGTTGTGCGAATCTGACGCAACTTGGCTTGACCGGCGATTTCCATTAACATGCGAATCATTCTGTTATTCTCAACATTGTTGACTATCTCATATTTTTATGGGTAATCAACTGTACTGCTGGTTATCCGGATTAAGGGGGTTGCATGGGCAAATTGATGAAGTGGGTGATGCTGGTTTTATTGCTGGCGGTATTGGGTGCAGGCATGTCGTGGTGGTTGAAACCCAAAAACCAGATCAGCTACCTAACCGAGCCGGTAAAACGCACGGACATCCGTCAAACCGTGAGCGCCACGGGTGAGATTGCCGCCGCGCAATTGGTGGAAGTGGGTTCGCAAGCCTCCGGCCAAATCAAAAAGCTGTATGTGACGCTGGGGCAGCAAATTAAAAAGGGCGATATGATTGCCGAAATTGATTCGACTACGCAAACCAATACACTGAATACCGAAAAAGCCAAACTGGATACTTATCAGGCCAAATTGGTTTCTGCTCAAATCGCGCTTTCCAGTGCCGAAAAATCTTATAAGCGCGAGAAATCGTTGTGGGCGGAAGATGCCACTTCCAAGCAAGAGTTGGAGGCGGCGGAAGATGCACTGGCAGCCGCCAGAGCAACGGTAACGGAGCTGGAATCAAGCATCCGCCAGAGCCGCATCGCCATTAATACCGCAGAAGCGGATTTGGGCTATACGCGTATCACTGCGCCTCGTGACGGTACCGTGGTCTCTATTCCGGTTGAAGAAGGGCAAACAGTAAACGCCAACCAAAACACGCCCACCATTGTTCAGGTAGCCGATTTAACGCAAATGCTGAATAAAATGCAGATTGCCGAAGGCGATGCCAACAAGGTGAAAGCCGGTTTGAAACTCACCTTTAGCACGCTGGCGCAGCCGGATATGGAGCGCGAAGCGGTATTGAGTGTGATGGATCCTGGTTTGACTACTATGTCGCAAGGCAGTTACACCGCCAGTACCGATACCACCGACACCGCCATCTATTATTATGCCCGTGCCCTAGTGCCGAATACCGATGGCACTTTGCATATCGGCATGACCACCGAAAACAACATTATCATTAATGAGGCCAATAAGGTATTGGCCGTGCCTGCTCTGGCCATCAAACATCGCGACGGCAAGAAATATGTGCGCATTCTCGACGACCAAAACCAGCCTGTTGAAAAAACCGTTATCACCGGCCTAACCGACAATATGAGTACCGAAATCAAATCTGGTTTGCAAGAGGGCGAAAAAGTGATTGTGTCGGAAGTGGATGCCAGCCAGGCCGACACTTCCTTATCAGGCGGCCGCGGCATGGGCCCGAGAATGTGATATGGCTAATTTAATAGAATGTAAAAACATCAATCGCTATTTTGGCAGCGGTGACAGCCGTGTGCACGTATTGAAAGATGTGAGTTTGGCCATAGAAAAAGGCGATTTTGTGGCCATTATCGGCCAGTCCGGTTCGGGTAAGTCTACCTTAATGAACATTCTAGGCTGCCTGGATACCGCCACTTCCGGTTCATACCAAATCGACGGCACCGAAACCGTAAAAATGGATGCAGACGAGTTGGCGGCTTTGCGGCGCAAGCGTTTCGGCTTTATTTTTCAGCGCTATAATTTGTTGAGCGCACTGAACGCGCGCGATAATGTGGCGCTGCCGGCTGTGTATGCTGGTGTGGAAGAATCGGAACGGCGCGCGCGCGCCGAAAAACTGTTGAGTGATTTGGGGCTACCTGAAAAAGCCGACAACAAACCGAGCGAACTTTCCGGCGGCCAACAACAACGGGTGAGCATTGCACGCGCGCTGATGAATGGCGGTGAAATTATTTTGGCCGACGAGCCCACCGGCGCACTCGATACCAAATCTGGCGAAAACGTGATGGAAATCATTCATGATCTCCATCAGCAGGGGCATACCGTTATTTTGGTGACGCATGATCCGGGGATTGCCGCCAACGCCAACCGCGTGATTGAAATCCGCGACGGCCGCATCATCGCTGATAATAGTAAAAACGCGCAAGTGCCGCCCAGCCAAGTGAAAAGCATCGAAGAGCATACTTCGTGGTCGTTTTACAAAGACCAGTTTATGGAAGCATTTAGAATGTCGGTGCAGGCCATCTTGGCACACAAAATGCGTTCGCTGCTGACCATGCTCGGCATTATTATCGGCATTGCCTCGGTGGTGTCGGTGGTGGCGTTGGGGCGCGGCTCGCAGCAAAAAATCCTGCAAGATATTTCGTCGATGGGCACCAACACCATCAGCATTTATCCCGGCCGCGGCTTTGGCGATCGGCGTTCGGGTCGGATTAAAACGCTGACCATCGGCGATGCGGAAGTGATTGCCAAACAAAGTTATGTGGAAAGTGCGACGCCGATGACATCGGGCAACGGCACGCTCACATATCGCAACATCAATTTAAGCGCCCAGCTCTACGGCGCAGGCGACCAATATTTTGATGTGCGCGGCATGAAAATCGAAAGCGGCCGTTTTTACGATGCTGCTGATGTGGCAGCCAATAACCAGGTGGTGGTAATTGACCAGAACACCAAACAAAAACTGTTCGGCAACAATACCAACCCTTTAGGGCAGACGATATTGTTTAAAAAACGGCCGTTGCGGATTATCGGCGTCACCCAAAAAGACAACAGTGCATTTGGCAGCAGCGACAGCCTGCAAATGTGGGCGCCGTATACCACGGTAATGCACAAAATCACCGGCGAAAGCTATATCAGCTCGGTAACGGTGAAAGTGAAAGACAGTGTCAGTTCCAAAGTGGCCGAACAAAGCTTGAAAGAGCTGTTGCTGGCGCGGCACGGCGTGGAAGACTTCTTTATGCAAAACAGCGACAGCATCAAAGAAACCATAGAAAGCGCTACCGGCACCATGACCCTGCTGATTTCCAGTATCGCCCTGATTTCATTGGTGGTGGGCGGCATCGGCGTGATGAATATCATGCTGGTATCGGTTACCGAGCGCACCAAAGAAATCGGCGTGCGCATGGCCATTGGCGCGCGGCAGATAAATATTTTGCAGCAGTTTCTGATCGAAGCCATTTTGATTTGCCTGATCGGCGGCCTGGTAGGCATATTGTTTTCTTATGCCATTAGCTTGTTGTTTAATTCTTTGTCGAGCAGTTTTGCCATGTCGTTTTCAGTAGCATCGATTATCGCCGCCGTCGTGTGTTCGACGGTTATCGGCGTGGTATTCGGCTTTATGCCGGCGAAAAATGCCTCCAAGCTCAACCCGATTGACGCGCTGGCGCACGATTAAAACGTTTTCAGGTAGCCTCTCAATGAAACAAACATTAAAGGCTACCTGAAAACCTCCGTCATTTTAGAAACGGAATTTATGTTGAAAGCAAACAAACATTCTTTTTTTCAGGTAGCCTCGGGCGTGGTGATGGCCGTTACCCTCAGCGCCTGTGCCATTAACCACCGAGCCAATCAGAATGTGGGCTTGTCTACTGAGGGCAGCGTATTGCCGGCGGCGGAAGTGGCGGAGCGTTATCAGGTAGACGGGCAATGGTGGTTGGTGCACGAAGACAGCCATTTAAATGCGCTGGTCGAACAGGCGCTGGCCAATAATATTGATCTGAAACAGGCCGCTCTCAGCGTCAACAAAGCCCTGTACCAAGCGAATATTCTGGGCGCAAATCTGGTGCCTTCGTTTAATGGTTCGCTGGCTGCCAGCACCTCGCAAAATTTGAAAAACGGCAGCGGCAGTAATCATTTCAGCAGCCAGCTGGGTTTGAGTTACGAACTGGATTTGTGGCAGAAACTCAATGCCCAGGCCGATGCACAAGTGTGGGAATATCAGGCCACCGGCCAAGATTTGGCCTCTGCACGTTTGGCCTTGATTAATAATGTTACCGATGCTTATTTCAATATTGCCTATCTCAACGAAGCCATTGCACTTACCAACAAAAACCTGCGTCAGTATCAGGAAATCGACCGTATCGCCAAAGCCAAATACAAATACGGCAAAGCCTCTTCCAGCGAGCCCACCCAGGCCGGCCAAAGCTTGTTGAGCGCACACAACAATCTGCTTTCCCTACAAGCCAGCCGCGACAGTACGGAACAGACTTTGCGCAACCTGCTCAATCTGAAGCCGGGTGAAGTTCTGGCGGCGGAGCCGGCAACATATAAATTGAGCAGCCATACGGCGGTGAATCTGGATGTGCCGATTTCTGTGCTCGCCAACCGGCCGGACTTGCTGGCGGCAGAATACCGTTTACAGTCGGCCAGCCGCAGCGTTGACGCACAAAAGCGCAGCTGGTACCCGAGCATCACTCTGGGGGCGAGCCTGAGTGCCTCATCAAGCAAAGCCAGAACCCTGTTTGACGTGCCGTTTTTGGGCGGCTCAGCCAGCATTAATTTGCCGTTTCTCGATTGGCAGACGCTGAAGTGGGAAGACAAAGCCGCCGAGGCCAATTTCGACAGTGCCCGCCTGAATTTCGAGCAAACACTTACTACCGCGCTAAACGAGGTATACAGCAATTACAACCAATACCGCCTAGCCGGGCAAACGCTGGAAAACGTGCGTCAAAAATATGTGTTGGATCAGAAAAACAGCCGATATTACGCCGTGCGTTACCAATATGGCAAAAACGAATTGCAAGATTGGCTGGAAGCCCTCAACAGCGAACACAGCTCGGCACAAAACGTTTTGAACCAGAATTATGAAGTGCTGAAATACGAAAACATGATTTACAAAGCAATGGCCGGCCGCTATACCGCCCGATAAGCCGTTGCACCGCACTGAAACACCGCCTGCAACCGCTGGCGGTGTTTCAGTTTAGGTGTCGTAAAAGCGTTGCCAAGCAAGTGTAAGTTCGTGTAACCAAATATTTATACTTGTAATATTATTGTCAAGCTGGCATGATAATGCGCATATATTGCTGTTGTCCGCAACTTTGCTTTGTTCACAAGACGGGGTATCTATTTCATCATCCGGGTTTATCCTACCCGGTGCAGCAGTCAGCAAAGAAAAGCTTAAGGCGGGCTAAAATGCCGGCCGTATGTACAAGATAGGGATAAAAAAATCATGACAAAAAATCATAAGCAGACGCACGCTCAATGGGGCTCGCGCCTGGGCTTTATTTTGGCTGCCGTAGGCTCCGCTGTGGGTTTGGGTAACATCTGGAAATTTCCATATATGGTTGGCGCCAGCGGCGGTTCGGCTTTTCTGTTTACTTATTTGTTCTGTATCGTTTTAATCGGCGCGCCGGTGATGGTGGCCGAATGGATGGTAGGCCGGCGCGGCCAGCAAAATCCGTTGAATGCGATGCGCAAAGTGGCACAGGAAAGCGGTCGTTCGCCGGCTTGGGGTGTGGTGGGTGGCATGGGTATTTTGGCGGCCTTCCTGATTTTGTCGTTTTACAGTGTGATTGGCGGCTGGGCGATGAGTTATGTTGGTTCCACGGCTACCGGTTCGTTTGCCGGCCTGGATGGCGCAGGAACCGGCGCATTTTTTGAGGGCTTTTTGGCCAATTACGGCTCGTTGACGCTATGGCACACCGTGTTTATGGCCATTACCGCACTGCTGATTGCACTGGGTGTGACCGCCGGTATTGAAAAAGCAGCCAAAGTGCTGATGCCGTTGTTGGGCGTTTGTCTGGTGATTTTGGTGGGCTATGCCGTCACCCAACCGGGTTTTGGCCAGGCCATTGAGTTTTTGTTTAAGCCCGATTTCAGCAAAATCAACAGCAGCGTATTTTTGGCGGCGCTGGGACATGCGTTTTTCACCTTGTCGCTGGGCATGGGTATTATGATGAGCTATGGCTCGTATCTGGGTAAAGAAGTCAACCTGCTCAGGAGCGCAGGCATTGTGGTGGTGCTGGATACCGTTATCGCCATGATGGCGGGATTGGCGATTTTTCCGGTGGTGTTCAGCCACGGTTTGGAAGCTGGTTCCGGCCCGGGCCTGATTTTCGTTACCTTGCCGATTGCTTTCGGCAATATGGGCGGCGGCGCCATTATCGGCACCATTTTCTTTATTTTGGTAACCTTCGCCGCGCTGACTTCATCTATCTCGCTGTTGGAGCCGGTGGTGGAGTTTCTGGAAGAACGCACACCGTTTGGCCGTAAACTTTCTACGCTGATTTCTGCTGTGGTGATTTGGATGCTGGGTATTCTGGCTCTGTTGTCGTTTAACCTTCTGGGTGATGTGAAGCTGTTTAGCTTGAACATTTTCGACCTGCTTGACTATGTCACCAGCAAAATCATGTTGCCGTTGGGCGGCTTGGGTGTGATTGTGTTTGTGGGCTGGTTTATGAAGCAGGCGCTGGTGCGCGAGGAGCTGGGCTTGAGCGGGAGCATGTTTACACTTTGGCAGATTGTCAGCCGCTTTATTGCGCCGATTGGCGTGATTGTGGTGTTTGTGTTCAGTTTCTTATCGTAATGTGTTGAAAACGGATACAAGGCTACCTGAAAGTTTCAGGTAGCCTTTTTGTTGGTAACGGCCCAGTGAAACCGGCTGGCAATATGATGAGGCAGGCTTGCCGCATGCGGTTTTGCGTTATAATGGCCGCCATGACCCAATCTGTGCGCATCAATCACCAGCCGGCCTTTTTGCTGTCGGCCACGCCGTGGCGTGAAAACAGCTCGCTGATAGAGCTTTTCTCGCGCGACCACGGTCGTGTGGGTATGGTGGCACGCAGCGCACGTACGCGGCAGTCGGAATTACGCGGCGTGCTGGTGCCGTTTGTGCAGGTAAGTGCTTCGTGGTATGGCAAGGAAGAGCTGAAAACGCTGCACCGTGCCGAATGGACGGGCGGTTGGCCGCAACCGCAGGGCAGAGCATTATTTAGCGGTCTCTATGTCAATGAGCTGGTATTGAAACTGAGCGCGCGCGAAGACCCGCACCCGCAAGTATTTGAGGCACTGCACACAGTGCTGCACACCATCGCCACCGAGCCGAATCATGTGGCCGCTTTGCGTTGTTTTGAATGGCGGTTACTGGAAGTATTTGGCTTTGCGCCCGATTTGCAGCAAGATGAACACGGGCAAAACGTAGATACGCAACAGCGCTACTGGTTACGCCCCGAACATGCTCTGTTGCCGCTGGCACAGGCGCAGGCTTTGCCATATGGCGAAACGGCGGGTGTGGCGGTGGACGGCGCCACACTGGCCGAATTGCGACAGGGTTGTTTCAGCAATGGCCAACGCTTGCAGGAAGCCTTAAAAATCACCCGCCTGTTGCTTGACTTCCGTTTGCCGGAAGGCATTAAATCACGACAGATTTTGCAGCAACTGCAGCAGTTTAAGGCTACCTGAAAGCCGTTTCCGGCGCTCAATGCAAGATTTAAGGCGCATGGCGCCTGCTGAAAGGAAAATATATGTTACTCGGCGTGAATATCGATCACATCGCCACCGTACGCAATGCGCGCGGCACTGTTTACCCCAGCCCGCTCGAAGCGGCTTTGTTGGCGGAAACGCACGGAGCCGACCTGATTACGCTGCATTTGCGCGAAGACCGCCGCCACATCAAGGATTCGGATGTGTTTGCCATCCGCCAGGCCGTGCGCACACGCATGAATCTGGAAATGGCCTTAACCGAAGAAATGCTGGAAAACGCTTTGATGGTGATGCCGCACGATGTGTGCTTGGTGCCGGAAAAGCGTACAGAAGTGACCACCGAAGGCGGCTTGAATGTGCTGGCGCAACAGGAAGAAGTGGCTCGTTTCACCGATACGCTCACCCGCGCCGGTATTCGCGTGTCGTTGTTTATTGATGCCGATGCCGCGCAAATACAGGCGGCGCACGATGTCGGCGCGCCGGTTATCGAGCTGCATACCGGCGCGTATGCCGATGCACCCAATCATCAAGCCCAAAGCGCTCAGCTTGCACGTATTGAAAATGGCGCCCATTACGGTAGTGAGTTGGGCTTGGTGGTGAATGCCGGTCACGGCCTCACCATTCATAATGTTACCCCTATTGCCCAAATTCTAGCCATCCGCGAGCTGAACATTGGCCATGCCTTAATCGCCCAAGCTTTGTTTTTGGGCTTGCCGCAGGCCATCCGCCAAATGAAGGAAACCATGTTTCGCGCGCGCAGCCTACCGTATTGAAAAGTTTGCTGCTTTCAGGTAGCGTTGATGATTGATATGGATAAGCTACCTGAAAAATAATAAACCAGAGGATGAAATATGATTTACGGAATCGGCGCCGATATTGTCACCATCGGCCGCATTGAGCTATTGCATAAAAAATACAAAACCGCCTTTGCCGAACGCTTGTTGAGCCGGGTGGAGCTGTTGGAATTTGCCAGTGCCAGCAATCCGGTTAATTTTCTGGCCAAGCGTTTTGCCGCCAAAGAAGCGTTTGCTAAAGCCGTGGGCACGGGCATTCGCGCGCCGGTGCTATTGCGCTACATCGGCATCGGCCATGACGAACTGGGTCGCCCCGAATTTATTTGCGAGCCGGAATTGCAACAATGGCTAAATGAAAAAGGCATCCGCCGTGTGCATTTGAGCTTTAGTGATGAAGACGACAAAGTGATTGCCTTTGCCATTGCTGAATCTTGAGTAGGCTACCTGAAAACCTTGAGGCACCCGCAATTGGGGTGAGCACAACGAAAATGAATATGACAGCAGACAGCCGCCCCTTATTGCATGTGGTTGCCGGCGTGGTGTTGAACGAGCGTGGCGAATACCTGCTCAGTTCTCGCCCTGAAGGCAAGGCTTATGCAGGCTATTGGGAATTTGCGGGCGGCAAGGTTGAAGCGGGTGAAAGCGAGTTCGAGGCACTCCAGCGCGAGTTTGCCGAGGAGTTAGGCATTCGCATTCATCGCGCCACGCCGTGGCTGACAACAATACATTCTTATGAACATGCGCGGGTGCATCTGCGTTTTTTCCGCGTGGCCGCCGCCGATTGGTCGGGCGAATTACAGGCGCAGGAAGGGCAGAAATGGTCGTGGCAGCGCGCGGGTGATTACACCGTTGCACCGATGCTGCCGGCGAATACGGCGCTGCTGGCCGCGTTGGCGGTGCCCACAATGCTTTCAGGTAGCCTTGTAACGGGTTTTTATGGCGAAAATGCTCTGGGCGAATATAGGGTGGCGCCGCTGGCGCTGGCCGAACCGCAACACCGGCATATTGTGTTAACGCTGGCTGAAGCACAGCGTTTGGGCAAGTTGCCGCCCGCCGACAGCATTTGGCTGGTGGTTGAGCAAAGTACCAGCTTACGACAGGCCGCCGATGCGGATGTATGGGTGTGGCGCGCGCGCGATACAGAATCTGCCGAAGCGGCATTGGCCGTGTTGGCAGAGGGTGTGCCGGTGCCGTTGGTGTTGCTGGCGGATGCCGGTTTGTGCCACCTTTACAGTCAAGCATGGTTGCAAGCGGGCGCGCATGCGGTGGTGATGGATACCGAAACAGCCCTGGCTTGAAGCTGCCCTAATAAATGAAAGATACAAAAAAGATGGCCGATAAGCTAACCAAGCAGCAAAAAATCCTGATTGCCGTGCTGTTGCTGGCTTTTGCTGCCGCTAAAATCATCGGCTTGATATGGTGGAAAAACCAGCAGCCAGAAGGCACGGTGGTGAGCAGCGCCGCCTGCGATGTGCGCCAGGGCTGCACCCTGCCCAACGGCGCCGTGGTTGTGTTTCCACAGATTTCAACAAAAATGCCGTTTGAGATGCGGGTTGACAACGCACCTGAGTATACCCAAACCATTACGGTGCGCTTTTCCATGCGCGATATGGACATGGGATTTAACCGTTATGATTTGGCTCGGCAGGCCGACGGGCTCTGGTTTCGCAGCGGCAACCGCCTGCCGGCGTGCGTGCAGGGGCGGCATGACTGGCTGGCCGATATTGTGATGGATGATACGGTTTTTCAGGTAGCCTTTTCGACGGAATAAACATTCGGCAGGCTACCTGAAAAGCCAGCTTCGATAAGCTCTATTTGCAGGCAGCATAATTCCCGATACAATGCCGGTAAAGACAAACCCAAACAAGGAGCACTAATCATGATTGGTAAAAAAATTTTTGAAGAAGTTTCCGCCAAACTGGGCGAAACCATTGCCAACAGCCCGGCCAAAGATGTAGAAAAAAATGTGAAGGCCATGCTGGGCAGTGCCTTCAACCGCATGGATTTGGTAACCCGAGAAGAGTTCGACATCCAGCAGCAAGTGTTAATCAAAACCCGCACCAAGCTGGCCGAGCTGGAAGAACGTTTGTCACGTTTGGAAATGAGCGCGGGGCCTGAAGAAGTGTCTGCCGCCGACAGCGGCGACGATGTGCCGGAACAGAACGACTAAGGCCGCGAATGTCTCTGGCTGTGGTGTACAGCCGCGCTTTGAGCGGCATGGATGCGCCTTTGGTAGAAGTGGAAGCCCACTTGGCCAATGGCTTGCCCCAATTTAATATTGTCGGCCTGCCGGATACGGAAGTAAAGGAAAGCCGCGATCGGGTGCGCGCAGCGATTATGCAGAGCGGCTTTGATTTTCCGGCCAAAAAAATTACGGTAAATTTGGCGCCGGCCGATTTGCCCAAGGAATCCGGCCGTTTCGATTTGCCGATTGCCTTGGGCATTTTGGTTGCATCCGGCCAGATTGCTGCTGACAAACTGGCCTTATACGAATTTGCCGGCGAGCTGGCTTTGTCGGGTGCATTGCGCCCTGTGCGCGGTGCGATTGCCATGGCTTGGCAGGGCGCACAGTCGGGCAGGGCGTTTGTTTTGCCGCAACCCAATGCCGAACAGGCGGCGGTAATGCGTGATGTGGCTATTTTCGGTGCACGTCATCTGGGCGAGGTGGCGGCACATTTAAATGCAGTGGAGCCATTGGCGCAGGTGTTGTATGTTGCCGCGGCTGAAAATGAAGCGCCAACGGATTTGCCTGATTTGTGCGAAGTAAAAGGCCAGCATACGGCGCGTTTGGCGCTGGAAATTGCGGCAGCGGGCGGGCACAGCCTGTTGATGCTGGGGCCGCCCGGCACGGGAAAATCGATGCTTGCGGCGCGTTTGCCCGGTATTTTGCCGCCGCTGACCAATGAAGAGCTGATTGCTGTGTGGGCATTGCGTTCGCTGTTGCCGCAGCACCGGCAAACCTTAGATCACAGCCGTCCATTCCGTTCGCCGCATCACAGCGCCAGCGCGGTGGCTTTGGTAGGCGGCGGCTCGGATCCACGCCCGGGTGAGATTTCATTGGCGCACCACGGTGTGTTGTTTCTAGACGAATTGCCGGAGTTTGACCGTAAAGTACTTGAAGTATTGCGTGAACCTCTAGAAAGCGGTGAAATCCATATTTCCCGCGCGGCACGTCAAGCGGTGTTTCCGGCGCAGTTTCAGTTGGTGGCGGCGATGAACCCCTGCCCGTGCGGCTATCTGGGCCATCCTTCCCGCCCGTGTCGCTGCACTCCGGAAAGCATCGCCCGTTATCGCGAGAAAATTTCCGGGCCTTTGCTCGACCGCATTGATTTGACTATCGAGGTGCCGAGCGTACCCGCTGCGGAGTTGGTTCAGGCACAGGCAGGCGAAAGCAGTGCCGAGGTGCTGGCCAGGGTAACCTCCGCCCGTGCGCACCAATACCGGCGGCAGGGTAAAATCAACGCGCGACTGAGTGTAAGCGAGCTGGATAGTGTGGCGGCAGTGGACGCAGAGGCGAAAGAAACCCTAGGCGGATTATTGGAAAAATTATCGTTGTCGGCGCGCAGTTTCCACCGCATTATGCGGGTGGCGCGGACCTTGGCAGATTTGGAGGGTGCGGAGCAAGTGGGTAAAAACCATGTGTTACGCGCCGTAAGTTTCCGCAGGGCTTTGTAAGCGTTTTGCCCTTTGAGCGGGATGTTGATAAAATGCGACGTTTGAAGTTGTCAGGCTATCTGAAAAGATAAGGAATAGGTGTGTTTATGAACGCAAAAAAGAAACAGTATGGCAAAGGCATCGGTGGCTTTATTTTCGGCTTGTTGCTGGCCACCTTGGTTATTGGCGGGATTTTGTATTTCCTGAACGGAGACAAAACCAAATACAACGAAGTGTCGAAACCGCAAGAATTGCCCAAGCCGGAAATTCTCACGCCAGCTTCATCCGGCATGGCAACGGCATCTGCTGTTTCTGAGGTAAGCATAGCTTCGGACGTGGAAGCTTCCGCTGAAATTCTCGGAGCCGAAGAGCCGCCGGCAAGTGACGCCGGTACCCCGCCTGATTCGGCGACTACTGCTGAAGAAACCGGTACCGCACCGGTTGTGGCACCGCCCGTACTCACCACCAGCACCGACGAACAGCAACGTTTGGCGGAAGAAAAACGCCGTACCGAACAGGCCAAACAAGAGCGCTTGAAGCAACAGGCCGCACAAAAGGCGCGTGAGGCCGAAGCGGCGAAAAAAGCACAAACAGAAAAAGAAGTGAAGAAAACGGAAACCAAACCGGCAGCCAAACCCACACCTGAGCAAATCCTGAATAGTGGTAGTTTGGAAAAGGCACAAAAAGAAGCCAGCGCCAAGCAGCCTGCGGTTGCGCCTTCGTCTGGCGGCAGGGTAATTGTACAGATGGGTTCGTATAATAACGAGCAGGCGGCCGAAGCACAGCGTGCCAAACTGGCGATGATAGGCGTGAGCGCCAATGTGGTGCAGGCAACCGCCAACGGTAAAACCGTTTATCGCGTGCAGTCTGGCCGTTTGAACAAGGACGCTGCCGAAGGCGTTAGCAAAACCTTACAACAAAACGGCGTGGCAAGTTTTACCCGCGCTGCGCAATAACACATCCAAGGAAGAATCATGAAACTGAAAACCCTTTTTGCCGTAACGGCAGGCTTGATGATGGCAGCCAATGTGCATGCTGCCGAACAGGGTACGGATTATACGGTGCTGGCTAAACCGATACCGCAATTGCAGGCGGATAAAATAGAAGTGCTCGAATTTTTCGGCTATTTCTGTATCCATTGTTATCATTTGGATCCGATTTTGCTCAAACATGCCCAAGCGTTTCCGAGCGATACTTATCTGCGCTCTGAGCATGTGGTATGGGATGAGCAGATGCTGGGCTTTGCCCGGGTGGCTGCCGCGGTGAACGCTTCCGGCGAGAAATACCGTGCTAATCCGGCTATTTTCAATGCCGTGTTCGAGCAGAAAATCAACTTGGGCGAGCCGGCCACTTTTAAACAATGGGCGGCACAGCAAACGGCTTTCGACGGCAAAAAAGTATTGGTTGCTTTTGATGGTTTCAGCAATCAGGCAGAAGCCAAAAAAATGCAGCAGCTAACAAGTGATTATCAAATCAGCTCAACACCCACAGTGATTGTGGGTGGCAAATATCAAGTCGTGTTCAAGCAAGGTTGGGAAGCCGGCATGAAAACCATCGACGAGCTGGTACAAAAAGTGCGCGACGAACGCGGTATGAAAGTACCGGCAGCCGCCGTACCAGCTAAGGCAGCCACACCGCTGAAAAGTAAGGGTGCGGCGATTGCTAAATCGGCTAACCGCTAATCATAATATTGCGACATTCAGGCAGCCTTGACGGCTGCCTCATTGTTGATGGATATAATAGCAACTTCATTTGCACAAAACCTTAGGTTTTATGCAACCGTCTGGCCAATCATCGGCAAGTTACTGTTTGGCCTGATTTTTGCTCTGCCGTTTCAGGTAGCCTTTATGCACGCTACCTGAAACAAAAAATAAAAGAAAGTACAGTATTTATGGATCTTGTATTAATGTTCAAAGCCTTGATTCTCGGCATTATTGAAGGCTTGACTGAATTTCTGCCGATTTCCAGCACCGGCCATTTGATTGTGTTTGCCAGCCTGCTGGATTTTAAAAGTAACGAACGCGTGTTTGAAATTGCCATTCAGTTAGGTGCGGTATTGGCTGTGGTATATGAATACCGTGCCCGTTTTTCGCATGTGGTGCGCAACATCGGGCGCGATAAAACGGTGAACCGTTTTGTGATGAATCTGGCCGTGGCCTTCATTCCTGCAGCAGTGGTGGGCTTATTGTTTAGTAAGCAAATTAAAGCGGTATTGTTTAACCCGATTAGCGTGGCCACGGCTTTGGTGATTGGCGGTTTGATTATTTTATGGGTGGAAAAACGGCAAACCCGCATGACGCCGAAAGTAACCAGTGTTGACGATATGCGCATGAAAGATGCGCTGGTTGTCGGGTTGGCGCAGGTTTTATCGCTGATTCCGGGCACATCACGTTCGGGCAGCACCATTATGGGCGGTATGGTATGGGGCCTGGAACGCAAAGTGGCTACGGAGTTTTCATTCTTCTTGGCTGTGCCGGTAATGATTGCCGCCACCACTTATGATATATCGAAGCATTATAAAGATTTCAGCATGGAAGACATCGGCCTGATTGTTATCGGCTTTGTGGCTGCTTTTGTGGCTGGCTTGCTGGCCGTAAAAGCCTTGTTGAAATTTGTCGCCACCCGAAATTATGTGCCGTTTGCCTATTACCGGATTATTTTCGGCGGCCTGATTCTGCTGACTTGGATGTTTGGCTGGGTGCAGTGGGATTAACAGCAATATCTATTATGAGGCTACCTGAAACTTTTCAGGTAGCCTACTTTACTGTATTAATATGCGCTTGTTAAAGATACTGCCGAAACAGTGAAATTGTGTTAGAGTACCACTTTAATAACCTACGGCGGGAGCTTTGCCCGCCTTTAGTTACGTCCGAGAGAAATCAAATGCAGCCTTGGCAGCTTCCCGAACACATTGCCGATATTCTGCCTTCTGCCGCGCGCCAGCTGGAAAGTGCGAAAGAGCAGCTGTTGGCCTTATTCAGAGTTCACGGCTACGAATTGGTACAGCCTCCGATGATGGAGTACAGCAATTCGCTTCTTACTCATATTGACCCCGGCCTGTCTTTAAAAACCATTCTGGTGGTCGACCAGCTTAGCGGCCGCCAACTTGGTCTCCGTGCCGACATCACTCCGCAAGTTGCACGTATCGACGCCCATCTTCTATCAGCCAACAACGGCATCAACCGCTTGTGTTATGCCGGTTCGGTTTTACATGCCCGCCCCGATGGTTTTCTCAATACCCGCGAGCCTTTGCAAGTGGGCGCCGAATTATACGGCTATGCCGGTATTGATGCTGATATTGAAATCATCGATTTAATGATTAAAAGCCTGAAAATAGGCAAAGTGGGCGAATTGCTGCTGTCGCTTGGCCATATCGGCGTGTTTCGCTCATTGGCAACAGCGGCAGAATTAAACCAGCAGCAATCTGCCGAGCTGTTAGCATTGATGCAGGATAAAGATGCCGCCGCCATCCGCGCCCGAGTGAGCGAGTGGCAGTTGGACGGCATGTGGATTAAAGCCTTTTCTCTTTTGCCCACACTCTATGGCGGCACTGAAGTATTGGCCGAGGCGCGTGCACAATTGCCTGATTTAACCGCAGTGGGCAAGGCACTGGATGAATTGCAGGCAGTATGCAATGCTTTCCCTGAGCAGCCTGTGCACATTGATTTGTCTGAATTGCGTGTGGATAACTACCATACCGGTATATTATATGCAGCCTACGGACGTGATGCGCACGATGCTGTGGCGCGCGGTGGCCGTTATGACGGTTTGGGCGAATACTTTGGCCGTGCCCGTCCGGCGGCGGGTTTTAGTTTCGATTTACGCAAATTTATAGGTCGTTTGCCCGAAAGTAATCGCCCGGCACCGGTGTTGGTGGCACAAAAAGACTTGGTTGCCGCTAGGGAAACGGTGGCGAAGCTGCGTGCAGAAGGCCAGTGCGTGGTGATTGATTATGAGCAGCAACCTGCTTCTGCAAGCCAGCGTCGTTTGGTTCTGCAAAGCGGCGAGTGGGTTATCGTTGAAAAAAACTAAATTAAATATAGGTTAACATCATGTCTAAAAACGTAGTAGTGATCGGTTCGCAATGGGGCGACGAAGGCAAAGGTAAAATCGTGGACTGGCTGACTAATCAAGCTAGCGCTGTCGTGCGCTTTCAGGGTGGCCATAATGCCGGTCATACCTTAGTGGTGGGCGGCAAGAAAACCGTATTACACCTGATTCCGAGCGGTATTTTGCGTGAAGGTGTGGAGTGTTTCATCGGTTCCGGCGTGGTATTGTCGCCGGAGGCACTGCTTAAAGAAGTGGATCAACTCGAAGCAGTCGGCATCAAAGTAGCCGAACGTCTGAAAATTGCGCCAACCTGCCCGCTGATTTTGCCTTACCACATTGCGCTCGACCAAGCACGTGAAGCTTCGCGCGGTGCCGGCAAAATCGGCACCACCGGCCGCGGTATTGGCCCGGCTTATGAAGACAAAATCGCCCGTCGCGCCATTCGCGTGATTGATTTATTTGATTTGGAAAAACTGAAGGCCAAACTGCAAGCCAATATTGAATTATATAATGTGCAACTGCAACATCTGCATCAGGCCGAGCCGGTGAAGTTTGAAGACGTTTATGCGCAAATAGAAAGTTTTGTTGAGCGCGTGCGCCCGATGGTGGCCGACGTATCACGCATCTTGTATGAAAAATGCCAACAAGGCGAAAAGATTTTGTTTGAAGGCGCCCAGGGCACTTTATTGGATATCGATCACGGCACTTATCCGTTTGTGACCTCATCCAACTGCGTGGCAGGTGCAGCCTCTCCGGGTGCCGGTGTGCCGCCGCAAATGCTGAATTATGTCTTGGGCATTGTGAAAGCCTATACCACCCGTGTCGGCGCCGGCCCTTTCCCAACAGAATTATTTGATGACATCGGTCACGGTTTGGGTGAACGCGGTCAAGAATTTGGTGCCACTACCGGTCGTGCGCGCCGTTGTGGCTGGTTTGATGCGGCAGCCTTGAAACGTTCTATCCAAATCAACGGCATCACCGGTATGTGCATCACCAAACTGGATGTAATGGACGGCATTGAAGAAATCAAAATCGGCGTTGGCTATAAGCTGGCCGACGGTACCGAAACCGATATTCTGCCTTTTGGCGCGGATGCGGTAGAGGGTTGTACACCGATTTACGAAACCCTGCCGGGTTGGACAGAATCTACTTTCGGCATTAAAGACTACGCGCAGCTTCCGGCCAATGCCAAGGCTTATCTGACACGAATTGCCGAAGTATGCGGTGCACCGGTGGCCATTGTTTCTACTGGTCCAGATCGTGAAGAAACCATCGTATTGGATCATCCTTTCGCTTGATGGCCGTGATAAACAATAAGGCTACCTGAAACATTCAGGTAGCCTTATTGTTTGTTTTTTTTGAATTATAAAAAATGAAACCACCTGTTATAACAGATGGTTTGTTTGCTGTCGGGCAGGGCGGCTCAGTTTGATGCCGCCATAGCGAAATTAATGGTGATGACCGTCTGGACCATGCACATGACCATGTGCTACTTCTTCTGCACTGGCTTCGCGTACGCTGTCTACGGTAGCTTTAAAGCGGATTTTCATGCCTGCCAGAGGGTGATTGCCGTCTACCACCACTTTTCCGTCGGCCACATCAGTAACGCGGTAAATCAAGGTATCGCCGGTTTCCGGATCATCGGCTTCAAACATCATGCCGGCCTGCACTTCAACAGGAAAGACGCTGGCTTGTTCGATGCGAATCAATTCAGGGTCTTGCTCGCCGAACGCATCGTCGGGTGCTAAAACGATATCCACCACATCGCCGGCATTTTTTTCATGCAAGGCTTCCTCAACCAAAGGAAAGATACCATCGTAGCCGCCGTGCAGATAGGAAATCGGTTCTTCAGTTTTGTCGAGCAATTGGTCGTTTGCGTCGTACATTTCATAATGAAGCGTGACAACAGAGTTTTTTGAGATACTCATGCGGTATTCCTTTTAGATTGAAAAGTGGAAAGCGGGATTATTCTAACACAACTTGCCCGATGTCATTCCGGATAATCCGTGCCGAAAATTGGAACTGTTTTTTTAAAAAAAAAAAAAAAAAATCGTATTTGAATGGTTTTTGTGTTGTATTTATGCAAATTTAAAAGAAATTTAAAAAAAAATCGGAAAAGTCATCATTGCTTCATATTTGCCAATATTCTGCCTTAGTTTGATGAAATGTATATGTAAGTTAAGGAACTCTTTGTTATTATTAACGTAATTTAATCTAATGTGTATAAATTTAGCGGATGTATGGTGCCGTTTGGCAGAGTTTGGTGAATATAGAGGCGCCGAATGGGAAGAATCTTACAATTTAAGTAATTGCATTCAAACATTTGCTCGTGCATAATTACGAAAAATTCAGCCGTGAATTTAATGTTTGTCAGGCAAATTCATTTGTTTTTGCTTGGTTTGATTGTTTCTTAAGTTTAACAAAAGGTAAGGTATTAAAAATGAAAAAATCTCTGTTTGCTGCTGCCTTGATGTCTTTGGTTTTGGCTGCTTGTGGCGGTCAACCTCAACAAGCGGCACAAAGCGCTGCTTCTGAAGCTTCTGCCGCTGCCAGCGAAGCTTCTGCTGCTGCTAGCGAAGCTGTTCACGCTGCTTCTGAAGCTACTACTGCTGTTGCTTCTGAAGCTACTGCTGTTGCCAGCGAAGCTGCACACACTGCCACTACTGCTGCCAGCGAAGCTACTGCTGCTGCCAGCGAAGCGGTTCACGCTGCTTCTGCCGCTGTTGCTAGCGAAGTGAAATAAGCTTTTTAAGAGCAAGCTTTTGCAAGCGGAGCCGTTGCGGTTCCGCTTTTTGTTTGTGCTATGTATCCGGTGAGCCGGTGATACAGCCTAGTTCAATATAGGGATAGGGCTGCTGTAAAAGATAAGGCTACCTGAATATTTTCAAGTAGCCTTGTTTGTATAGAGCATCTTGTAGTAAAGATTTAAGTTTAAACTACTTGGGTTTGATGCTCATCGCCGTTGCGGCTGCGGATGTTGCCTAGGCGGTATACGGTTTCGCCCTGATCGGCCAGAAATGCCTGTATGGCATCGGCATCCTCTTGGGCAACAATCACCACCATGCCGATACCGCAGTTGAAGGTGCGGTACATTTCTTGTGCGTCTACATTGCCCGCCTGTTGCAGCCATTGAAACAATTTTGGCAATTCCCATGCTTGGGCGTTGATTTGGGCAACGGTGTTTTCCGGCAGTACACGCGGCACGTTTTCGGTGATACCGCCCCCGGTGATGTGCGCCATGCCTTTGATGCTGAATTGTTTCAGTGCGGCTAAAATCGGTTGAACATACAGGCGGGTAGGCGCGATGATGGCTTGGCGCAGGGTCTTGCCGTTGTCGAATTCGGCATCCAGATCTGGCTGGTCACGCTCAATGATTTTGCGTACCAGAGAATAGCCATTGGAGTGTGCGCCGTTGGAAGCAAGGCCGAGTACCACGTCGCCGGCTACGATGCTGCGGCCGTTGATAACTTGGTCTTTTTCTACCACGCCCACGGCGAAGCCGGCGAGGTCGTATTCGCCTTCCGGGTACATGCCCGGCATTTCGGCGGTTTCGCCGCCAATCAGGGCACAACCGGATTCTTCACAACCTTGGGCAATGCCTTTGATTACATCGGTGGCGCGGGCCACGTCGAGCTTGCCGCAGGCGAAATAGTCGAGAAAAAACAGCGGCTCTGCGCCTTGCACGAGGATATCGTTTACGCTCATGGCCACGAGATCGATGCCGACGGTGTCGTGTTTATCCCAGTCGAAAGCGAGCTTGAGCTTGGTGCCGACGCCATCGGTGCCGGAAACCAATACTGGATTTTGGTATTTTTTGCTGATTTCCACCAAGGCGCCGAAGCCGCCCAAATCGCCTAATACTTCGGGGCGCATGGTGCGTTTGGCGAAGGGCTTGATATTTTCAACCAGTTGGTCGCCGGCGTCGATATCTACGCCGGCGTCGCGGTAGCTTAATGAGTGGCTCATGGCAAGTTCCTGTATGGGGTAAATTATCGCGCCATTCTACCTGATTTTAGGGGGGTAAGGGCGGGAAATTCTAGCGGATGCGGTGGGTAAAAAAGCAGCTTGCGTTTGCGGGGGAAGCTGTTATCCTTTGTTTATTTTATGTGTTGGGGGCTGAAAAGTATGTATGTGAAGAAAAAGCGTGCCGTTATGCCTTGGGTTATCTGCCTGTTGGTGGTTTCTGCGGCATTTTGGCTGTTGCATGCTTTGAGCGCAATTATGACGCCGTTTTTGGTATCGGCGGTATTGGCTTATATGCTCAATCCGTTGGTAGAAAAATTGCGTAGCTATGGCGTGAAGCGTGGTTTGGCGGCGATGCTGGTGATGTTGCTGGCTTTGCTGGTGTTGCTGGCTTTGGTGCTGATTATTGTGCCGATGTTGGTTAATCAGTCGAACAATATGTTGGCGCGGTTGCCGCAGATGATTGCGTTTGTGCAGAATACGGCACTACCCTGGCTCAATGAATATATGGGCACGCATGTGCGTATCGACAGCGCGACGGTAGTGGCTTGGTTGCAGGCAAATACAGGCTCCCTGAAAGATGCGGTGCAGCAAGTTATGCCTACGCTGATGAAGCAGAGCGGCTCGGTGATGCTGGTGATGACCAATATGATGTTGCTGCCGTTTTTGCTGTATTACTTTTTGCTCGACTGGCAGCGTTGGTCGCATGGCATTCGCGCATTGGTGCCGCGCCAGTTTATTGATACATTTAACCGCATCGCAAACAATATGGATTCAGTGCTGGGTGAGTTTTTGCGCGGGCAGTTGATGGTGATGCTGATTATGGGCGTGGTGTATGGCACTGGCTTGATGCTGACGGGGCTAGACTCCGGCTTTGCCATTGGCATGATTGCGGGCATTTTGGTGTTTGTGCCGTATTTGGGTGCCTTCACCGGCCTGTTGCTGGCGACTTTGGCGGCTTTACTGCAATTCGGTTCGTGGAATGGCTTGTTGATGGTGTGGGGCGTGTTTGCGCTGGGGCAGTTTTTGGAGAGCTTTTTCATTACGCCGAAAATCGTGGGTGACCGCATCGGTTTGTCGCCGTTTTGGGTGATTTTTTCGTTGATGGCGTTTGGTAAGTTGATGGGTTTTGTGGGCATGCTGGTGGGTCTGCCGCTGGCAGCGGTGAGCTTGGTGTTGTTGCGTGAGGGTACGCAAGCCTATTTCAACAGCCGTTTTTATAAACACCGTTCTTAAGCGGAAAATACTATAAAAAGGCTACCTGAAAAGATTTAAATCTTTTCAGGTAGCCTTTTTATGCTGTGGTATTACTATGGCAGCGCTTTACGTTTTTGATGTTGTTTGAACATCCATAAATAACCGAGAAGGGTGGGGATGGCGGCAAGGATAAATTTGAAAGTCCAGGTGGCATACCACGGTTTGGCGATGATGATGGTGTCGCTTTCAGCGCCGGGAAGGAGTAGGTTGCGGATAGACATCCAGTCGAGATAAGGCCACCAGCAGGCCACCAGTAGGCCGAGGAATATGGGCCAGAGGGCGCGGGTGAGGTTGCGTTGCCACAATACGAAAAAAAGTACTGCCCACAGCAGGGTAAAACCGGTAATGGTCAGGGTGGTTTGAGAAACCGCGCCAAAATAGTCGACGATAAAGTAAGTAAGCACAACCCACAATAAGGCGAGAATGGCCATGATGAGTTCTTCGGGGCGTTTGAACATTTTTTTCCTTCTTGATCTGGTAGCGGAGCATGGGGTTAACTGGGGTTAAATATACCGTAAATCGGCGGTTTTGGGTATGGGTGTGGCGGGATGTCAGAGCCAGCGAGCGAGCTCGGCGGCGGTGATGTCCCATGCCCATACGCCGTTGCTGCTGTTGCCGTTGAGACCGCGTAGAAACCAGTAGCGGATGTGGACGGCGGGCAGCGGGTGTTGGCGTGCGCGGTAGTAGCGAGCCACGGCCACGGCATAGATTAGGGCTTGCAGGTAATAGTGGTGTTCGGCTACGGCTTCGTCCATCGCTGCTTGATTGTAGGCTTCGGCATGGTTGCCCAAGTGGTTGGATTTGTAGTCGATAACAAATACGTGCCCGTGTTGATCCTGGCAGGTTAAGTCGATAAAGCCGTTCAGGTAGCCTTGTAAGTCTTGAAAATTTAAACGTTGTGCAGCATGGCGGATGTTGTCGGGTAGCGGTGGTTGTGTTTGGGTAAACCAGTTTTGTACGTCGGCGAGGCGGAAACCTTCGGTATGCAGCATAAAGGCCATTTCAGGCAGACGCTGATTGGCGGGCAAATCCGACAGGGAAATAGTGTTGTGCAGCGGCTGACGGCGGCAGTGTTCGAGCATATTGTTAACGGCGGCCAGCCATTCTGCACCGAAGCCATAGCGTTGGAGCGTTTGTACGGTGGGCTGGCTTTGGCTTTCGGCACTTTGGCTGAAGTCGAAGTTTTCCAGAATTTCGTGCAGGCAAACGCCGGCGTTGGCACCGCGCGGGAAGTGGTAGATATCGTATTCATGAGCGGTATCGACGGTAAGGCCTGCAGGAGTGAGGTTTTCGGCAGCATCGAGCGTGGGCTGCAAGGGCAGCGGCTCTGTTTCTTCGGCAGTGAGCGTGTGCCGGCTCAAGCCGGTAAAGCTGGTGTGACGGATGATTTGAAACGAACGCGGCGGTGGCTCTATGGCCTGATAGGGTGCGCTCGAGCCGGATACAGGCGCAGGGTATACTTCTTGGCTTGTAGGCGAGAGAGGGACGGTATGGGCGTGGAAGGCGATATCGGTATCCTGCGGGGCAGCATCGGCCAGACGTTGCCAGTTGCGTTGTAAATGTGCCATTTCCGCCGGTGCTTTGCCCTTGTTTTTGCTTTCGGCATAAGCGGCTTCGGTGTGTTGGCGTGTGTTTTCAGGTAGCCCTTCGAGCAGGTGGGCGAATGGGTTGCGGTGGCTGTTGCCGTGATAAGCAGCGTAGACGGTGAGCTGCTCTTCGGCACGGGTGAGGGCGACGTACAGCAGGCGCAGGCGTTCGCCTAATTCTTCGTCGGCCAGTTGTTCGCTGTCGGTGTCGTTGAGCTGGCTGGTGGCGAGTAATTCGGCTTGGTCGGCGTTGCGGTGCAGAATATGCCATTTATTTTTGTTGGTACGGACATCGGGCGCGTCCCAGGCAAAGGGGCAGTATACCAGCGGGTATTGCAGCCCTTTGGCGGTGTGCATGGTGACGATTTTCACCAGCGCTTCGTCGCTTTCCAGCCGCAAAATATTGCTTTCGGCCATATCGCCGTTGTGGGCAGCCTGAATTTGGTTGAGCAGCCATTGGTGCAGAGAAGATGGAATATGGCTTTGCTCATCTTCATTGGCCAGCAGCTCGATGATTTGATGGAAATTGGTTAAGCTGCGTTCATTTTGGCCGGCAAGCAGGCGGGTTTCGATGTTGTGGTCGGCGGCAAAACGCTGGATGGCGGCATAGATGCCGTGTTGTTGCCAATCGGTAAGAGCCCTTTCGGCGGCGGCAATCCAGTCGAGTAGGGCGTGCTCGTTGTGGTGCAGGGCGGCTAGATCAGCGGCGGTTTGGTTGAAGAGGACGCTGCTTAATACATAACGCAAGGTTTCGCTGCGCTGTGGTTGCAGCCAGAAGGCCAGTAGGGCCGCGATGGCATCGGCCTCGGCAGATTTAAATACGGATTCGCGCAATATCAGTACGCTCTGGATGCGGTGTGTTTTCAGTGCTTGGCTGATGAGGAGGCCTTCATTGTGGGTGCGTACCAAAACGGCGATGTCGCCGGCGCGTACGGCGCGTTCGGAAAGGCTCAAACAACCTTGCGCGGCGCGTTGCAAGATGGCAGCAATTTCATCGGCACAGCATTCGGCTGCATGGCGACGCAGGCTTTCTTTGTTGGTGTCTTCTTCGCTGCGGTTTAGCCAGCGCACTTGCAGGGCGGTTTGCGGCGGATTCAGACGGGTGTGGCTGCGGCTGGCCGATACGTCGGCGTAATGGATGTGGTCGAGAATAAACGGCCGCTTTTTTTGCTTGAAAATATGACCGATACTTTTGATAAGCGTGGCGTGGCTGCGGTAGTTGGTGTCGAGGGTGTAGTGGTGATCGGCATCGGCGGCGGCTTGCAGGTAGGCGTGAATGTCGGCGCCGCGAAAGCTGTATATCGCCTGTTTGGAGTCGCCCACGAGAAACAGCGGTTTGCCGTGGCGGATGAAGCTATTACGGAAAATGGCATATTGCAGTGGGTCGGTGTCTTGAAATTCGTCTATCAGCGCCACTTGCCAGGTTTGGGCGATAGCGGCGGAGAGGGCGGCATGATGCGGGTTGGTGTCGCTCAGAGCTTGGTACAAATCAAGCAGCAAGTCGTCGAAGCTGCGTTCGTGGCGGGATTTTTTTTGCTGTTGGTTGTATTGTTTCAGGTAGTCTAGCAAATCAATGTATAGTCGCACCAAGGCGGCAGTTTCGGCTTGCTCTACGTTTTCTATTGCTTGGTTGAGCTTGGCGAGAATGGCCAGTTGGGTATAGGCGGGATGATCGGATTCGCCGCCTTTTTTGGTTTTATTGCTGAGGTTTTCAAGGCTGAAAGTGGCGAGTTTGTCTTGTTCAGGTAGCCTGCCTGCGGCGGCGGCTGTTTTTAAGTGTGCGAATACTTTTTGATAGCTGTTGGTGTTGTAGCTTTTGCCGTTTAATTGTGGGTGAACTTGCCAAAATAGGGTTTCCAGCGTGTCAAGTTGTGTGGATACGGTTTGCCAGAGTGCGGCTAAGTTTTGTTGGCTATCTGAAAGATGGTTTTCAGGTAGCCTGGTGCTTAAGTAAGGACGGCCAAGAAAAGGGGAGAGGGTGGCCAGCATGTTTTGCGGGCTTTGTTGCTGTTTGAATACCAAAGGTGCAAGTGTGGCGCTGTGAGCAATGTGTTGGCGCCAGAAATCTTGGGCAGCGGTGAGTAGGTGTGTGTGCGGTTGCTCGTTCAGTTCGATGTCGAACGGCACTTGGCACCAAAAGGCGTAGTCGCGCAGAACTCGTTGGCAGAAGCCGTGGATGGTATAGATGGCGGCGTTGTCAAATTGGCTGATGGCGGCTTTGAGCCGCAAGATGAGGCGGGCATGGCTTTCGTTTGCCAAGGCTTTGCGGATGAGCTTCAAAATAAAATCATCGGTGCAATGTGCGGCTAATTCTGTATCATTTTGTGGGTTTTCGGTTTTTTCCAGGGCTTGTAATACTTGATCCAAACGCGCGCGCAGGCGGGTTTTCAGTTCGGCGGTGGCGGCGTTGGTAAAAGTGACCACTAAAATGCTGTCTACGGGCATTTGCTCCAGCACAACCAAGCGGGTAAATAAAGAGGCGATGCCGTAGGTTTTGCCGGTGCCGGCTGAAGCTTCGATAAGGTTGGTACCGGTGATGGCAAGATCAAGCGGGACAAAAGGAAGGGCGGTGGTGGTAGACATAAAAATACCTGAAAAAGGCGAGAAAACAAGTAAAGGTTTATCATAGCATTAATCATCGGTTTGGCTGCTGTTTTGCTGAATCTGCCCTCATGATAAAAGGCTACCTGAAAACTTTTCAGGTAGCCTTTGGGTATTCAGGCGATTAAACTCGCCTGGTTAAGCTTTCAGATTACGCGCGCTCTACTGCAATGGCTAAGCCCATGCCGCCGCCTACGCACAACGTAGCGATGCCTTTTTTGGCGTCGCGGCGTTTCATTTCGTGCAGCAAGGTAACGAGAATACGGCAGCCGGATGCACCAATGGGATGGCCCAGGGCGATGGCACCGCCGTTTACGTTTACTTTGTCCATATCGAATTTCAACTCGGTGGCTACACCTAAAGCTTGGGCGGCAAATGCTTCGTTGGCTTCAATCAAATCCACTTCATCTAGGCTCCAACCTGCTTTTTTCAGGGTGGCGCGCACGGCTTCAACCGGGCCTAAACCCATTACTTCGGGTTCTACACCGGTAGCTGCGTAAGCTTTGATGGTGGCCAGCGGAGTTAAGCCCAGCTCAGTAGCTTTTTCTTTGCTCATCACCAATACGGCGGCTGCACCGTCGTTGATGCCTGAAGCATTACCGGCAGTTACGCTGCCGTCTTTTTTGAAGGCGGGGCGCAGTTTGGCCAGTGCGGCTTCGTTGGCGTCGGCTTTGATGTATTCGTCTTTGCTGAACAATACAGGATCGCCTTTGCGTTGCGGAATACTTACTGACACGATTTCATCGTCGAAACGGCCGGCAGCTTGGGCGGCAGCGGCATTTTGTTGTGAAGCTAGCGCCAGCGCATCTTGTGCCTCGCGTGACAAGCTGTGCTTTTCAACGATGTTTTCAGCAGTAATACCCATGTGATATTGTTTGTATACATCGGTAAGACCGTCGTGAACCATGGTGTCGAGCAGTTTGCCATCGCCCATTTTGATACCGCTGCGCAGATGGGCAATGTGCGGGCTTTGTGACATGGATTCCTGACCACCGGCAACCACGATTTCAGCATCGCCGCTGCGGATGGCTTGTACAGCCATTTGTACGGCTTTCAGGCCGGAACCGCACACTACGTTGATGGTGCTGGCAGGAATGGCAACCGGCAATCCTGCGCCCAGTGCCGCTTGGCGGGCGGGGTTTTGGCCTACGCCAGCAGTCAGTACGTTGCCCATAATCACTTCTGAAACTTGTTCTGCAGCCACGCCGCTGTCTGCCAGCAGGCTTTTGATGACTTCTGTGCCCAGTTGCGGTGCAGTCAGGCTGGACAAGCCACCCAGAAAACTGCCGATAGGGGTACGTTTGGCTGCTACGATAACGATTTCTTGCATAGTAAAACTCCTTTGTAGAGGTTATTTTAATGTGGCCTACACGCGGTAGGCCACGGTTTGCTCAGTTAAATCACGTGCTTAGAAAAGGTCTACTTTTACATAACTACCGGGTGCGGCTTCGATAACCGGATGGGCTTCGTTACCGATTGCAAGGGCGGGTATTTTGTCACCGGCATATTGCAATACCCATTCCTGCCAAGCGAGCCACCACGAGCGTTTGTGGAATTCGGCGGTGGCCAGCCACTGTTTACCGTCTTCAAACTTGGCTGTGTTGGTATAGTAGCCGTATTTGTTTTTGGCAGGCGGATTAACAATCCCCGCAACGTGGCCGGATTCGCCCAGAATCAGTGTAGATTCGCCACCCAGTTCGCCCGATCCTTGAAAAGTACCTTCCCACAAAGCGATATGGTCTTCCTGACAGGAAACGAAGAAATTGGGTGTTTTAACGCGCGATAAATTCAAACCTACACCGCCAACGCGAACCTTATTGTGCTGAATTAGCTCATTATCCAGATACAGATTGCGTAACAGGAAGCTGTGTACTTTGGCAGGAATGTTGGTGCCGTCGCTGTTCCAATACAGAATATCGAATTGTGAAGGCTCTTTGCCTTTTAAGTAGTTTTCGATGTAGTAGTTCCAGTAAAGTGTGTTTTCGCGCAGCAGGCTGAAAGTGACGGCCATTAGGCGTCCGTCGCAGTAGCCGCGGCTGTTGTTCATGGCTTCTGTGGCACTGATAACCGGATCGTTGATAAACACACCGAGGCTGCCCGGCTCGGTAAAATCAAGCAGGCTGGTGAGGTAAGTGGCGCTCTTGATACGGTTGCGCAAGCGTTTACCCACGTAATAGGCTTGAGTGGCGGCTAAAAGAGTGCCGCCGATGCAGTAGCCCATGGCATTGACATCGCGCTCGCCGGTGATTTCTTCAATCACGCGCACCGCTTCGGTGGTGCCCGATAAAATCAGGTCTTCAAAGGCAATATTCGCCTGCGCTTCGCCGGGGTTGCGCCAAGACATCAGGAATACGGTGTGACCTTGCTCGCGAAGCCAATTAACCAGAGAATTCTGTTCGCGCAAATCCAAGATATAGTATTTGTTGATGAAAGGCGGCACAATCAGCAGCGGAGTTTTATAGGTTTCGCTGCCTGCGGCTTCGTATTGCAACAATTGGAATACTTCATTTTCAAATACCACACCACCCGGCGTATAGGCTAAATCTTGACCCAGAGTGAAGGCGTGATTCGGCGTCATACGCACGCTCAGGTATTTGCCGCTATTTTTAACATCGCTTTGGAAAATTTCCATGCCGCGTATCAGGTTGGCACCGTTTTCTTCTACGGTTTGTTTGATAACTTCCGGGTTGCTCCAGAGGAAGTTGCCCGGAGAGAGGGCATTAATCATTTGGCGCATGAAGAATTGCAGGCGGTAACGTACTTTGTCAGACAAGCCTTCAACGCTGTCGAGCATATCCAAAACGATTTTGCTGAAATGTAAATAAGATTGGCTCAACAAATCATAATTGGGCTGGTCTTGCCACAATTCGCTTTTGAAGCGGCGGTCGCCGGGTTCGGGCTTTGCATAAGGCTCTACATCGTCTTCCAGCGTGCGCATCATCACGTTGCGGTAGATTTCCATCTGCCCTTGCCACCATTTGAACTGTACTTCCATCATCAGTGAGGGGTTTTTTGCCAGGGCACCGAAAAATGCCTGCATATCTTCTTCGTTAAGCTTGGCTAAAGCCGCATTAATGGGGTTATCGCCAAAATAAAATTCTTGCACTTTTTTCATAATACCTTCGTGCATATTGAAAAACTGACGAATATTTTCGTTGGTTTTGTATTCTTCCATGACACACTCCGAATCTGTAACCGTTGCTAAAATCGTATGAAAAAAGCAGGTGTAAACGCGATGTGTTTATCCCTGCTTTTCTAATCCTGCCTGAAATAATCAGGACAAACCGAAGTTATTTAGTTTGCGGTACAGACTCTGCTACCAATTTTTCCAACTCAGCTTTGAATTCAGTAGCCAAGTTAGACAATTTTTTGCCGTCTTCAATCATTTGTTGGCTCAGGCGGGTCATGGTTTCCAGTTGTTTGCTACCGCAGGCCATCAGAGATTGGGGATCTTTGATTTGGCTGTTGGCGTTAACTTGAGCTAAGCCGATTTCCGCATAAGTGCGGGCTGAATCCAATTGCAGATTGGTCAAATCGTTAAAATTTTTGGCAATCAGTTGGTTGTATTTAACATACGGCTCGAAAACGTTTTGATATTGGCTGTTAAGGCTGTTGAAAAAACCAGAGTACATGAGGATTTCCTTTTTTTCGTAGGTTGAGGATGAGGATGATTTTGATTGATACACTTAACTTAAAACTACTTCACATTTTAAATTCAGGCAGCCTGAGATTAAAACTCAGGCAGCCCGAGATTAAATTACTGCATGTACAAACCACCGTTTACAGACAGTGTTTCGCCGGTAACGTAACCTGCCTGATCGCTTACTAAATACATTACAGCGGCAGCGATTTCTTCGGGAGTTGCTAAACGTTGTGCCGGAATTTGCGCTTCAATGCTCTTAACCACATCTTCGCGCATAGCTGTTACCATAGGAGTGGCGGTATAGCCGGGGGCAACAACGTTTACGGTAACACCTGAGCGGGCGCCTTCCAGAGCCAGTGATTTGGCGAAGCCAATCATGCCGGCTTTGGTAGCGGCATAGTTGGCCTGACCAAACTGGCCTTTCACACCGTTTACTGAGCTAATGCAGACAATACGACCGCTTTTTTGCTCAAGCATTTTATTGAATACGGGTTGGGTTACGGTGAACAGGGTTTTGAGGTTGATATCCAACACTTGTGACCATTGTTCGTAAGTCATTTTTTTGAAAGTGGCATCGCGAGTTACGCCGGCATTGTTTACCAAAACATCTACACGGCCTTCGGCTTCGATGGCTTCGGTGATGGCGGCAGACATGGCTTCATGATTGGTTAAATCGCCCAGTACAAAACGCACATCGTCTTGGCTGAAACCTTCGTCTTTCAGCCATTGGATTTCGCGGGCTTCTTCACGCGGTACTACTGTTGCGATGATTTTATAACCTTCCTGGAACAGACTACGGCAGATTTCGCTACCGATACCGCCCAGTGCACCTGTTACCAATGCTATTTTCCGTTCGCTCATATTTCCACTCCATTTGTAGTTAATAAATTATGAAAACCTGTTCTTTAAAATTGGTGTTGGAAAGGTTTTTATTTTTTAGTTGGGTGATTTGAAAGAATTCAAAATAACTTTCTTGTTCCATTATCATCATAAGGATGGAATATTGCAAATTTATTAAATTGTATAGTTATTTATTTATTTGCATTCAAATCGACAACATAAGCCATCACATTCTTCAATAGGCATGCGAATGAGATTGGCTTTTACATATAATACCTTTAAAACAAAAGGTATGTCCAATGTTTATTTGGCAAAGGTAGTGTGCAATAGCCTTGTGTTTATGGGCTTGTTTGGCTGGTTGTGATGTTTTAATTTAAATTTGTACGGTCAATGAAAATAAAATAGCGGATGCTAAATAATATTCGCTATAATTTAGTTATTTTGTTACATTTTTTCTAAATTATTTCCATTTAAATAAATTAATGGAGTATTTGCTTTATTTATTAAGCGGTTACTTTGTTTCTTAAGCGGTTACTTTGTTTGCATGCAAGTTGGGCGTTGGTGCTTATAGAGAGGTAACAAGTCGGCATTTTAAAAAATCTCTAAATATTGAGGTGGAATATTTTCTGGCTGCTGCTTAAGGATGCAGTTTGGGATCTTTGCAAAATTTCCGGATGCAGATTTGATTCAGGGAAGCGTGTGGGCAGAGTGCAATGTAGAGAAATGTGGTACAGATGGGATTTAGTGGTTGTAGGCTACCTGAAAAAAGTTATCAATTTGATATGGGTTATTAAAGTGACTAAAAAGCCAGATTCCGCGATATGTGTTAATTGCCGTATAATGCGCGTTTTTGATCAGGGAACGCGGCGATGTGGTTTAAGCAAATCAGTTTTTATCCTATTAATCAAGACAAAATGCCGGATCTGGCGCATTTGGCCGAAAAGTTGGCTGAGACTGAGTTTGCACCGTGTATGGGGCTCGACTGGTTTAGCGAGGGCTTTGCTGCTCCGGCCGCTTTTTCGCTGGAAGTAGTGTTTCCTGCTGATTATGCTTGGCGTGTTTCGTTGAAAAAAGAAGAGAAAGTGCTGCCGGCGGGGGTGATTCGTGATATTTTGGATGAGAAAGTTTTGGACATTCAAAATACTGAAGCGCGTAATGTGGGGCGTAAGGAAAAACAGGAATTAAAAGAACAGATTACCGATGATTTATTGCCGCGTGCGTTTACGCGTAGTAGCCGTACGCAGGCGATTTTTGATACCAAACATGGTTTGCTGTTGGTAAACAATGCGTCGGCAGCGAAGGCGGAGGCGATGCTCACTAAAATACGTGAGGCTCTGGGTGGTTTGGAAGCGCGCTTGCCGCATACCAAACAATCGCCGTCTTCGTTAATGACGGAGTGGTTGCTGCGTGGTGCGGCGGAGGGTGGTTTTGAGCTCGATAGCGATTGCGAGCTGAAGGGCACGGGTGATGTGGTGCCGGTAGTAAAGGTTTCGAAGCAGGATTTAACTGCTGATGAGGTGGTTCAGCATGTGAAAAACGGTAAAACGGTGACTCAGCTTGGCCTGACTTGGCGCGAGCAAATCAGTTTCGTGCTGACGCAGGATTTTACACTGAAGCGTATTCAGTATCTGGATGTGTTGCAGGAAGAGGCGGAGGGTCACGGCGATGATGCGGCGAGCTTGTTGTTTGCATCACAAATTTTGATGACGGAAGCGTTGTCTACTATGTTGACTGAGCTTGTGTCATACTTGGGTGGTTGGCAAGAATAAGGGTGGGAAATGAGCATTAAATCGGATAAATGGATTCGGCGCATGAGCGAGGAGCACGGCATGATTGCGCCGTTTGAGCCAAACCAGATTAAAGAGGCAAACGGGCAGAAGATTATTTCTTATGGTACGTCGAGCTATGGCTATGATATTCGTTGTGCCAATGAATTCAAGATTTTCACTAATATCAACAGCACGATTGTCGACCCCAAAAATTTTGATCCGCGTAATTTTGTGACGGTGGAAGATGATTTTTGCATTATTCCGCCCAATTCATTTGCGTTGGCGCGTACGGTGGAATATTTCCGTATTCCGCGTAATGTGTTGACGGTGTGTTTGGGCAAATCAACTTATGCGCGTTGCGGCATTATTGTGAACGTGACACCTTTTGAGCCTGAATGGGAAGGTTATGTGACGCTGGAGTTTTCTAACACCACGCCGCTGCCGGCCAAAATTTATGCGGGCGAAGGCGTGGCGCAGGTGTTGTTTTTTGAGAGCGATGAAATTTGCGAAACCTCGTATAAAGACCGCAATGGCAAATATATGGGGCAAACGGGCGTTACCCTGCCGAAAACATAATTTCCTCGGGTAAAAGTGATGGTAAGGCTACCTGAAAGTGTTCAGGTAGCCTGTTTGTTTCTTTAATTGAATGATGTGTTGCGGGAAGCAATCATGCTTGTGGCGGCTGGTTTTGTTTTTTGATAAACGATACAATCGCTTAGGCGTTAGATAAAGCGACCTGAAAATTTTTTGATGAAAGCAATTGTGTGTTATTTGATTTGAATCATTATTCGCCCCGTGTGATGGGCAAGGAAGTCAGAAAGTTGGTGGTGCTGGCTTTACCGATGTTGCTGGCGCAAGTGGCGCAGGTGGGCGTTGGCTTTGTAGACACGGTGATGGCCGGTGCGGCGGGTAAAGACGATCTGGCGGCGGTGGCGCTGGGGAGTAGTGCTTTTGCCACGGTTTATATTACATTTATGGGTGTGATGACCGCTTTGAATCCCATGCTGGCACAACTATTTGGTGCAGGCAGACATAGTGAAGTGGGCGAAATGGGGCGGCAGGGCATTTGGTTTGGTCTGATGCTGGGTATCATCGGTATGTTGGTGTTGTGGCTGAGTATCTGGCCGTTTATGGCGTATCTTGATTTGAACGACAATACCGAGCATATGATGATGCTGTATATGTTGTTCACCGGTTTGGCTATGCCGGCGGCGATGGTGCATAGGGCTTTGCATACTTATGCTTCGAGCCTGAACCGGCCGAAGGTGATTATGTTTGTTAGTTTTGCTGCTTTGCTGCTGAATATACCGCTCAATTATGTATTTGTATATGGCAAGTTTGGTATGCCGCAACTGGGCGGCGCAGGCTGCGGTGTGGCCACGGCGCTGGTGTTTTGGTTTAATGCCGGCGCGCTGTGGCTGTATGTGACCAAACAGAACTATTTCAAACAGTTTGGTCTGAAAGATAAATTCAGCCGGCCGGACACTCAGGTGTTTAAAAAAATCTGGACGCTCGGCGTACCGATTGGGTTGTCGTTTTTTCTTGAAGTGAGTCTGTTTTCATTTATTGTGTTTCTGGTGGCGCGTTTGGGTGAGGATTATGTTGCGGCACAACAGGTGGTGATCAGCCTCACCAGCATTATTTATATGATTCCGCAGAGCGTGGGTGCGGCGGCGACCGTGCGTGTGGGTTACTCACTCGGCATGGGTCAGCGCGAGCGGGCACGCTATATTTCCGGCGTGTCTTTGTTGGTGGGCTTGGTGTTGGCTGTGGCCACCGCGCTGCTGCTGGCGTTGATGCGCGGTGATTTGGCCGGAATTTATACTGACGATGCTGACGTATTGCAGATTGCATCGGCGGTGTTGCTGTTGGCTGCGGTGTTTCAATTGGCAGATTCCACCCAATGTGTGGCCTCTTATGCCTTGCGCGGTTACAAAGTGGCGAAAATTCCAATGCTGATTCACGGCGTGGCATTTTGGGGTTTCGGCCTGTTGCCGGGCTATTGGCTGGCCTTCGGGCGCGATATGGGTATTTATGGTTTTTGGACGGCGCTGATATTATCGCTTTCGGTAGCGGCGGTGGCTTTGGTATGGTATCTGGAAATATGCAGCCGTGCTTTTGCGGTGGAAAAAAGAGTAGTGTGATGCAGCTTGAATATAACGTAGATTTGAAACCCTTGAATACTTTTGGCTTGCACGCACATGCCGCTGTTTTTTATCGTTTGACACAGGCGGAAGCGCTACCTGAAATCTGCCGCTTGCCGGAGTTTGCACGCGAATCGGTGTTGTGGCTCGGCGGAGGCAGCAATATTTTGTTTATGCAGGATTATCAGGGGTTAGTGGTGCAGATGGCCAACCGTGGTATCCGCGAATTACGTCGTGAAAACGGCAAGGTTTGGTTGGAGGCTCAGGCCGGTGAAATATGGCATGATTTTGTGCTCGGCACGCTGGCGGCCGGTTTGTCCGGTCTGGAAAATCTGAGCCTGATTCCGGGTACGGGAGGCGCGGCAGCGGTGCAGGATATTGGTGCTTACGGCGTGGAAGTGAAAGATGTGATTGATTATGTGCGCTGCTTCGATTTGGATGAGGGCGTGTTTGTTGACTTGAGCAATGCCGATTGCCGCTTCGCTTATCGTGATAGCCTTTTCAAGCAGGCCGGCAAAGGCCGTTATGTGATTGTGGCGGTGGTGTTTGTATTAAACGAACATTTCGAGCCGCAAATGCGTTATGGCGACGTGGCGGCTGTGGCGCAAAGTTTAAGTACAGGACGCACGCTAACGGCCAAAGACGTTTCCGACGCAGTGTGCCAAATCCGCGCCAGCAAGCTGCCAGACCCGAATATTCTCGGTAATGTCGGCAGTTTTTATAAAAATCCGTTGGTACCGGCAGCCACGGCAAACGCCCTGCTGGCGCAGTATCCGAGTATGCCGCATTATCCGCAGCCGGACGGTATGGTAAAGCTGGCGGCCGGTTGGCTGGTAGATCAGTGCGGCTTGAAAGGTTATGCCGTTGGCGGGGCGGCGGTACACGACAAACAAGCCTTGGTATTGGTGAACTGCAACGCCGCCAATGCTGCTGATTTACAGGCGCTATCAGCACATATCTGCTTGAGTGTATACAATAAATTTTCTGTTTGGCTGGAATCGGAGCCAAACTGGCTACCTGAGGGCGCCAGCGGAGGATTTTTGGCGTCATCAAAATGATTTTCGATTGTCCGGCTACTGCATATAATGAGCCCGACAATAATCAGCCAGACAGTAAGAGGAGCAATTTCATGGTTAAAGAAGGCCGTCAGAACACCTATATCCGCATTGTAGATGCCAGCCTGACTTTGTTTAACGAAGAGGGCGAGCGCAATGTGAGCACCAACCATATTGCTGCACATTTGGGCATCAGCCCGGGTAACCTTTATTATCATTTCCGTAATAAAGACGAAATCATTGTGCAATTGTTCAAGCGTTACAGCGAAGAATTGCTGGCATTTTTAAACGATACGCCGCTGCCCGCAGATGTAACCGGCACGGTGCGTTTTATGGCGGGCGTATATGATGTTTTATGGTCTTACCGCTTTTTGTTCAGCGATGTGAATGCCTTGTTGTCGCGCAGCACCGAATTATTGGGCGAACACAATAATTTCACCCTGATACGCGTGTCACCGCTGTTGCTGAATCTGTTGTCTGAACTGGAAAGTGGCGGCGTGATAAAAGTGGGTGATGCCGGTGCCTTGCAGGATTTGGCGCTCAATATGTGGTTGGTGACCAAATACTGGTTTGATTTCGACAGCTCCATGCAGGGGCGCGTCAAGCTGGACGAATCCTCCAAGGCGCGCGGCATAAAACGAACCTTGAGCCTGGTTAGGCCTTATTTAAATACACAACAATTAGTGCAATTCGATGCCATGATGGCCGAACTGCTGACGCAAAACGGCAAACGCTGAATGGCAGAATCTGAATCAAGGCTACCTGAAAAATACCGCTTACCATACTAAAGCCCATAGGGTTTATCAGTGCACGAAAATTTTCAGGTAGCATGTTGTATCTTCCGTTAAAATAAACCCATCCGTTTTCAGACCAAACAAGGAAATCCGCACATGAGCACTTTTCCCATTGCCCGCGCAGGTGAGCAAATACTTGAAATTCAAGGTAAAATGGCCAATCGTCACGGCTTGATTGCCGGCGCTACCGGCACCGGCAAAACCGTGACTTTGCGTCGGATGGCCGAAGCGTTCAGCGCGGCGGGGGTGCCGGTGTTTCTGGCTGACGTGAAGGGCGATTTGTCCGGCATGGTTAATGCTGGCGACGGGCAAGGCAAAATAGGCGAGCGCATGGCAGAATTCGGTTTGGACGGCTCTTGGTTGAGCGGCATGCCGGTGCGTTTTTGGGATGTATTTGGCGAAGCGGGCATTCCCCTGCGTGTGACTATTTCCGAAATGGGCCCGATGTTGCTGGCGCGGTTGATGAACCTGAATGACACGCAGGAAGGCTTGCTAAACCTCGTGTTTAAAGTGGCTGACGACAACGGCTGGCATCTGATTGATTTAAAGGATTTGCGCGGATTATTGAAGCATGTAGCCGATAATGCCGCCGAATACCGAGGTAAATACGGCAATGTTTCCGCCGCCAGCGTGGGTGCTATTCAGCGTCAACTGCTGACACTGGAAAACGAAGGTGCGGAAAACCTGTTTGGCGAGCCTGCTTTGAATTTGGACGACTGGATGCAGAGTGAAGGCGGAAAAGGCGTGGTGAATATCCTGAATGCGGAAAAGCTGATGCGTTCGCCACGGATGTATAGCGCGTTTTTATTATGGATGCTGGCAGAACTGTTTGAAAAATTGCCTGAAGTAGGCGATTTGGCGCAGCCGAAATTTGTGATGTTTTTTGATGAAGCGCATTTACTCTTCAACAACGCACCTGCCGCATTGGTGGCGCAAATTGAGCAGGTGGTGCGCCTGATCCGTTCTAAGGGCGTGGGTATTTATTTTGTCACGCAAAATCCGCTCGATTTGCCTGATACTATTTTGGGTCAGCTCGGTAACCGCGTGCAACACGCCTTGCGCGCCTTTACGCCGCGCGATCAAAAAGCAGTAAAAGCCGCTGCCGAAACTTTTCGCAGCAACCCCGGTGTCAATGTTGCCGAAGCCATTGCCGAATTGGGCGTGGGTGAGGCACTGGTGTCGTTTCTTGATGAAAAAGGCATGCCCGTGCCGGTGGAGCGCGCCTTTGTATTGCCGCCGCAATCAAATTTAACACCGCTGCCTGCCGCTGAACGCGATGCCAAGTTTCAAAGTGATATTCTCTATCGCCATTACAAAGATATGGTAGACAATTACTCCGCTTTTGAAGCGCTGACCGAACTGGAGGGCAAGCAGGCAGAAGCCCAGCAGGCGCAAGAAGAGGCAAAAAATGCTCAGGCTGCCGCCAAAAATGGTGCACAGGCAGAAGCAAACAATGATCCCGGCATGGTAGACGGCTTTTTGGGCGGCCTGTTTGGCGGACGAAAAAAAGCCAATCAGGGCGTGGCTTATAATGTGGCCGACAACTTGGGCAGCCAGATTAACCGCCAGGTCACGAATGCGATTTCGCGCAGCGTGATGGGTGTGATTAAAAATATGTTGAAATAATGCAGAATGATGGATAAAGCTTGGCAAAAAGGCTACCTGAATGTTTCAGCTAGCCTTTTTGCTTTGCGGTATGGAGGAAGGCGGCGCCGGAGCTTGGTGCGCCCGAATCAAAAAGAGCAGACTGCCAGGAGGTTGGGGGCAGTCTGCTGAAATTCACAGATAAGCGAAAAGGGTCTGTGAAAAATTAAGCAATTTTGGATTGCTGGCCGTGGGCATTGAGCGAATAAGGGAAAAGGGTGTGCAAAACCTCGGGGGTGTCGCTGATTACTTTGGCACCGGCGCGGCGCATATTGCATACGGCTTTAATCATGGTTTCCGGCGTATAACCGCGGCAGGCGGAAAGATTGACAATCACTTCCCAGCCGCCTTGCATGCAAAGTTCAATCACAGTAGTTTGCAGGCATTCTTCAATGGGCATACCGCCAATAACGATTCTGCTGGCTTCTTGGGCATGCAACCATTCAATCAGACCGGCGATTTCCACTTGCTGTTGGTTGGCAGCGTGCATGGCCGTGTCGTCGATGTGGACGGTGTAGTCATAATCGTTTTGGCTGGGCAGGCCGTGCAGCAGTTTGTATTTGGCGCTGGCCACTACGGAGCGGCTCAGGCTGACGTTGTCGGCCATCACGGCACCATCAGTATTTTGGTATGCTTTGTTTTCGCTGCGAATCAGCACGCGATGCTGTGAAAACAGTGCTTGCTTGTTCAGCTCGCTAACAATATGTTGCACATTCACGAATTTGTTGTTTTCGGTAAATGTACGAGAAAATTTCTGTTGCGGTTGTACATCAATGGCTATTGTTGTCATTGCATGCTCCTCCAAGAATTTGCATCTTTAATGCCACCGGTTTGATGGCCTCCTCCTAACCAGACAAGCGGTAAAAAATATAGATATTCGGACTTTGTCTGGATTGACGGTATATTATCAGGATGAGCGGAGAATGGAAAGCGTAATTTCCAATAATTGGAAAAAATTTGTTCTGTTAATGAAAGTGTGGAACATTTATCACAAAACTAACAATCAAGGCATTACATGGGCATAAGAATATCCCGGTGTCGTTTATTTTTGGTATAAAAAACCTATATTTAAGTGTCATATGGAAATATTTTGCCAAAATTTTGAATGCCTCTTATTTGTTTGGGCGGGCGTTATGAGAAAAGCCGCTATTGTTGGCACAATAGCGGCTTGAAAAATCTGGTGGGCCCGGTCGGTTTCGAACCGACGACCAAGGGATTATGAGTCCCCTGCTCTAACCCCTGAGCTACAGGCCCTCAAGGAATCGGTTATTTTAGCATAAAAACGGCAAGATTCAAGGCAGATGCAATGATTAATGATGATTAAAGAAAAAGGCTACCTGAAATGTTTCAGGTAGCCTTTGCAGCTAAAGAAGCAAGGTATGCACGTCGCTTATTTGGCCATTTGCACAGCCTGAATGGCGGTGAGGGCGATGGTGTAAACAATATCTTCAATCAACGCGCCGCGCGACAAATCGTTTACCGGCTTGTTCAGGCCTTGCAGCATCGGGCCAACGCTGAGGATGTTGGCATTGCGTTGTACGGCTTTATATGTGCAGTTACCGGTGTTGAGATCAGGGAAAATAAACACGGTGGCTTTGCCGGCCACTTTGCTGTCGGGCGCTTTTGATTTGGCCACGCTTTCCACGCTAGCGGCATCGTATTGCAAGGGGCCGTCGATGGCCAAATCCGGGCGCTTTTGTTGGGCAATTGCTGTGGCTTCTTTCACCTTGTCTACCGCAGGGCCGACGCCGGAAGAGCCGGTGGAGTAAGAAATCATGGCCACGCGCGGCTCAATGCCAAACGCAGCAGCCGAATCGGCCGACTGAATGGCGATTTCGGCCAGCTGTTCGGCGGTAGGCTCCGGATTCACGGCGCAGTCACCGTATACCAATACCTGGCCGGGCAGCAGCATAAAGAAGACGCTCGATACCAAGCTGGCGCCCGGAGCCGTTTTAATCAGTTGCAGAGCCGGGCGGATGGTGTTGGCGGTGGTGTGAACCGCGCCGGATACCAGGCCGTCGACATCGTTTTGCGCCATCATCATGGTGCCGAGCACCACGGTATCTTGCAGTTGCTCGCGCGCGTCTTCCGGCGTCAGCCCTTTGCTTTTACGCATTTCTACCATTGGTGCAACATAGTTTTCAATGATGCTGGCCGGATCAATGATTTCCAGCGAATCGGGCAGAGTGATGCCTTTTTCGGCGGCTACGGCTTCTACTTCGGCACGCGGTGCCAGCAACACACAACGGGCAATGCCTTTTTCATGGCAAATCGCAGCGGCCTGCACCGTGCGCGGTTCGGCACCTTCGGGCAATACAATACGTTTGTTGGCTTTTTGTGCCGCATCCATCATGTTAAAGCGGAACTGGGCGGGCGACATGCGGTCGATTTTGGTTTCGGTAAGGAATGTGGTATCGCGCAGGCTGTGGGAGCCGCCCAAATAGCTCAGGCCGGTGGCAACGGCGATGGAAGCGCCGGTGGAGTCGTCAACGCCGTCGACAATAAAGCCGGCCAGTTCGCTGTTGCTGCCGCTAAATGCCTGTTTGGCCAGATTGAGGCGTTTGGCTACGGCTTCAACATCGCCGCAGTCAACGTGAGCGGCAAAAATTACGCGGGCATTAAACGAAGAGGCCAACTCAACGTTTTTGTTTGAGAGGAAAACACGTTCTGCATCTGGTTGAATGCCTTTGATGACCACGCATTCCGAATCCAGACAGGCTACGCGGCCAACAAGCAGATCAAACCAATCATCGCTTCTGCCGGCAGCAAGCAGTTTTTCCGCTTCGGTGGCATCACCGAAAGCACGAAACACGGTGGCTTTGGGCAGGCTGGCTGCCAATGCTTCTGAAATTGCCAGCGCATCGGCATGGGGACATACGGGAACAACTAAAACATTAGCCATAATTTATCCTTATATAAACTGAAAACAAACTAACAATAGGTTTGAATGGTTTTTTTAATGCTTGACCCAGACGCTGCCACAGACGGCAGTACAAAGCCAGCGGAAAGTTATCTGATACTGTTTTTTCCACCTATTAATATACAATAGAAATAGGCTTTTGTCGTAGCCAATACGTGTATTTCTGTGCTTAATTTTCAGGTAGCCTTGTCGATAGAGCTGTTTATGTTTGCTTTTACTGGCCTCTTAAAAACAGTGCGTCCAATTCTTTCAGCGTGAGTTTTACCCAGGTAGGGCGGCCGTGGTTGCATTGGTTGCTGCGGGGGGTGTTTTCCATGTCGCGTAGGAGTGCGTTCATTTCGGGCAGCGTGAGCTTGCGGCCGGCGCGCACGGAGCCGTGGCAGGCCATGGTGGATAGAATTTGGTTTTCGTGCGCTTCGAGGGTTTGGGCGCTGCCGGTTTGGGCGGCTTCGTGCAGCATGTCACGGGCGAGGGCAGCTACGTCGGATTTGCCGAGCATCTGCGGCACGGCGCGCACGGCGAGGGTGTGGTTGCCGAGGTCTGAAAGCTCGAGGCCGAAGGTGCGTAAGGTGTCGCCGTGGTCGGCTAGGGCGGCACTTTCTTCGTGGCTGGCGGTAAAGGTAACGGGTATCAGCAGCGCTTGTGCGGGTAGGCGGCCATCGGCTTCGCGGCGGGCTTTCATTTTTTCGTAGTTAACGCGTTCGGCGGCGGCGTGCATGTCGATGAGCAGCAGGCTGTCTTCGGCTTGGGCAAGAATATAGATGCCCAATAATTGGGCAATGGCAAAGCCGAGCGGCGGCAGATCGGATGCGGTTTCGGCGGGTGCGCCCGAGTTGGCTGGAGCCATGTGTTCGCCCAAACGGTTTTGTTCAAACTGGCTCAGTTCGATGTCGTCTTGTGATTCGGTGCGGCGGTAAAGCTCGGCGTAGGTGTTTATGGCGGCTTGGCTTTCGCGCAGAGACAGGCTGCGTTGTTGCGGTGCGCGGGCGGTTTGATAAGGCATGGGCATGCTTTTGTGGTTGCCGAGGCTACCTGAAAAGGGTTTTTCTTGGCCATGTTGGTTTTCAGGTAGCGTGAGCGCCGGAGTGCTTGTTATTTCGTGCAGCACGGCACCGGCGTTGCTGACGCTGTCGGTTTGGTCGGCGCGGGTGGCGGCCAGTGCTTTGTTGAGGGTGTGGAATACCAGTTGGTGTACCGCCTGGCTGTCGCGGAAACGGATTTCGGTTTTGGTGGGGTGCATGTTGACATCGACGGCTTCGGGCGGCAGCTCGAGAAAGAGCACGAAGGCGGGGGTGAGTGTGTTGTGCAGTACGTCGCGATAGGCTTGTTTCACCGCATGCAGCATCACTTTGTCGCGCACGAAACGGCGATTGACGAAGCAATATTGTTGGCTGGATTTGCCTTTGGCAAACGTGGGTTTGGCAATGATGCCAGTGAGGCGCATGATGCCGACGCCGCTGTCGATTTCGATGGAGGCTGCCTGAAAATCGTTGCCTACGATGGCGGCGACGCGTTCGGTTAGGCTTTGTGCGGGCAGATTGAAGATGGTTTTGCCGTCGCGTTGCAGTGAGAATGCGATGTGCGGTTGTGCCAGTGCGAGGCGTTCGAGCATGGTGGCGCAATGGGCGTATTCGGTATTTTCAGATTTTAAAAATTTGCGCCGTGCGGGGGTGTTGAAAAAGAGTTCGCCCACTTCGACGGTGGTGCCGACAGGGTGTGCTGCTGCGCCGCCGGGATGGATTTTGCCATCGGCGGCACTGATGCGCTGGCCGTGGTTGCTGCTGTTTTGGCGGCTGGTGAGGGTAAGACGCGATACCGAGGCGATGCTGGCCAAGCCTTCGCCGCGAAAGCCCATGCTGGCTACATGCTCTAAATCGCTGAGACTGGTGATTTTGCTGGTCGCGTGGCGGGACAGGGCAAGGGCAACGTCGTCGTGGTGAATGCCGCTGCCGTTGTCGGTAACGCGGATAAGTTTGATGCCGCCGCCCACTAGCTCTACTTCGATGGCCGTTGCGCCCGCATCTATGCTGTTTTCAACGATTTCTTTCAGCGCGTTGGCGGGGCGTTCTACTACTTCGCCGGCGGCGATTTGGTTGATAAGATGGTCGGGAAGGGCGGCGATGCGGTTCATGCAGGTTTCCGAAAAGGTTTACAGATGGCTTTATATTATAGCTCAGGGCATCCTGATGTTTTAGAATTTCACGGTTGTTATGCTCTAAGCGTTGTTTGCTGGATTTTACCTTTAATTTGATATTTATTGCTGAAACCTATCTGAAGCCTACCTGAGAAGCAGAACGCTGTACAAGCCCGTTTGTGATGCGGGCATGTAAACAAGGCTGCCTGAAAACATTTCAGGCAGCCTTGTTTACAAGGGAAGCAGGATTATTCTGCTTTGGCTGCACCGCGGCGGGCACGGATGACTTCCACCACAGCGGGTAAAACCGAAACGATGATAATCGCGCCCAGCACCAAGCCGAGGTTGTTTTTTACCAGGGGAATATTGGCGAAGAAATAGCCGGCGTAGGAAAACAGCACCACCCACACAATGGCGCCGATAACGTTGTAGCGGATGAATCTGCCGTAGTGCATATTGCCCATGCCGGCTACAAAAGGGGCGAAGGTGCGCACGATGGGTACGAAGCGGGCGATGATGATGGTTTGACCGCCGTATTTTTCGTAAAACGCATGGGTTTTGTCGAGATAGGCGCGGCGGAAGATTTTAGAATCGGGGTTGGCAAAGAGCTTGGCGCCGAAGTATTTGCCGATGGCGAAATTAACGGCGTCGCCGATGATGGCGGCTATAATCAACAGCCCCACCATGATATGGATGTTCATGTCGCCAATGGCGGCGATGCCGCCGGCGGCAAACAGCAATGAATCACCGGGTAAAAACGGTGTAACGACCAGGCCGGTTTCGCAGAAGATGATTAAAAACAGAATGGCGTAAATCCACAGGCCGTATTCGGCCGAGAGTACGGTCAGGTGCTGGTCGATATGCAGAATAAAATCAATAACGGTGCTGATCATGAGGTGTGCTTTCTTATGCTTTTGCAAAAAGGCTTTCAGGTAGCCTTTTTTGAATATATGTTTAAAAGGTATCAGTTTAAGTGGCGGTATTTTAAACGAAGCAGCCATATCTGCCAAATCAGCGGCATGGATGGTTGCCCTTGATGATACGCGGGAAAACAACGTACAATCGTTCCGATTTCAACAGCAGGAAAACGGGTGTGCCGTGAACCAGCTTATTTTTGATTTTGCCGGACGGGAATACCCTGATTTCGACAAATTCCTCGGCACGTCGAACGCCGAGCTGCTGCATGTTTTGCGTCAGCAGCGCGATCCGTTTATTTATGTGTGGGGGCAGCCCGGCTCGGGCAAAAGCCATTTGTTACAGGCTTGGGTGGCGCAGGCTTTGGCGGCAGGACACCGCGCGGCGTATATTGATGCGGCCATTATGCCTTTGGATGATAATGCGTTTGACGCCGAATATCTGGCCATCGACCAAATAGACCGCCTCAATGATGACGAACAAGCTTTGTTATTTGCCATTTTTAACCGTTTGCGCAACGGCGGTAAAGGGTTTTTGCTGCTTTCCGCCGATGTGCCGCCGCCGCAGCTTGTTATCCGAGAAGATTTGCGCACGCGCATGGGTTATTGTTTGGTTTACGATGTGAAGCCGCTTACCGATGCCGAAAAAGTCGACGCGCTCACCAGCATGGCTGCCGCACGCCAGCTCACGGTAGATCGGGAAATCTTTGTCTATTTGCTCAGACACTGGCGCCGCGATATGGACAGCCTCGTGCAAATGCTCGACACGCTTGATAATTATGCGCTGATGATGGGCAAGCGTATCACGCTGCCGTTATTGCGCCAACTTCTGAAACAACAGGAAACCGAATGAAAAACCTTGCCATTTTCGACCTCGATAATACGCTGATCAACACCGATTCCGATCACACTTGGCCGCAATACCTGATGAAAAAAGGCGTAGTCGACGCCGAATTTGTGCGCACCAAAAACGACAAGTTTTATCAAGATTATCTGAACGGCTGCCTAGATATCGATGAATTCCTCCAGTTTCACCTTGAGCCGCTCACGCATTTCGATATGGATGAGCTGGCTGCAATGCACCGCGAATTTACGCAGGAATTTATTCTGCCGCACATTGGCTCGATGGCGAAAATGCTGGTGCAGAGCCACCGCGACGCCGGCGATGAGCTGCTGGTGATTTCCTCTACCAACGAATTCATCATCACACCCATCTGCCATTTGTTTGGTATTGACAACATCATCGGCACACAGCTTGAAATTGGCGAAAATGGCCGCTATACCGGCGGCTACATCGGCACGCCGAGCCTGAAAGAAGGCAAAATCACCCGCCTGCACCAATGGCTGGCCGCGCGCGGCGAAACGCTGCAAGACTACGGCAAAACCTATTTTTACAGCGATTCGAAAAATGATTTACCTTTGTTGCGCTACGTATCCGACCCAGTGGCCGTGAATCCTGATGAAGTATTGCTCAAAGAAGCCACCGAAAAAGGCTGGCCGGTGTTGAACTTTCAATAAACCTGAAGGCTACCTGAAATGTCTTCATTCAAACCCGTGATTGTTACCGCCACCGCACCCGACCGCACAAGTGCCGAGCGCATCGGCCTGTTGCTGCTTGAAAAGCAACTGGCTGCCTGTGTGCAATACGAAACCATCCGCAGCCAGTATGTGTGGGAGGGGCGGATATGCAGCGAGGATGAAGTGCGCCTCACCATCAAAACTTCGCGCCATCTGTATCAAGCAGTGCAAAAACACATTGTGCAGCAGCACCCGTATGAGTGCCCGCAGGTTTTAATGCTGCCGGTGAGCAAAGGCTTTGCGCCGTATTTACGCTGGATGCGGCGTATGTTGGGCGTGTAAAGTGGCGCAAACCGTTGAGTGCAGCGGGAAAAGGTGTACAATACGCGCCTTGTTTTCAGGTAGCCTCAAGTTGCCGGAAGCCGAATTTATTATGATTACATTGCAGTGTTAACAGAAAGAAAACCATGTTCCGTACCATGCTCGGCGGCAAAATCCACCGCGCCGTTGTGACCGAAGCCGATTTGAATTATGTGGGCAGCATCACTGTCGATCTCGACCTGCTTGATGCAGCGGGTATTTGCGTGAACGAAAAAGTGCAAATCGTCAATAACAACAACGGTGCCCGTTTGGAAACCTATACCATTCCCGGCGAGCGCGGCAGCGGCGTGATTTGCCTCAACGGCGCCGCGGCGCGTTTGGTGCAAAAAGGCGATATCGTGATTATCATGTCGTATCTCTTGATGAGCAACGAAGAAGCAAAAAACCACCGCCCTAACGTGGTGTTGGTTAACGAGCAAAACCACATTCGCGGTATCATCCATTATGAGCCGCCGCATACGGTGTTGTAAGCATAAGCATGCAGAGGCTGCCTGAATGGGATATTTCAGGTAGCCTCTGCCTTCTCTGGCATTCAAAAAATTAAAAAACTGCAAGCGTGAAAGGCAAACGATGAAACTGGATAAATTTCTGAAACAAGCCGCCTCCGTACTCAAGCGTTTGGATGCGCTGCTGCCGCCTGAAGAGGGCGAGCCGGATTGGACGGCACTGGCTTATCGTTGGCAGAGCGTGGGTAATCGCGGCGTATTGGCCGGCCTGCCGCACCCGCACACCTTTCCGTTGAATCGTCTGGCGGCGGTAGACGGGCAGATGCAGCGGCTGGTGCGCAACACCGAGCAGTTTCTCGAAGGCCGCCCGGCCAATAATGTGTTGATGTCGGGCGCACGCGGCACAGGTAAATCTTCGCTGGTGAAAGCGCTGCTGCACGAATATGCCGAACGCGGGCTGCGCCTGATTGAAGTAGATAAAAGCGATTTGGTGAGTCTGCCTGTGTTGCTGCCGCTGCTGGCCAAACGCCCCGAAAAATTCATCGTCTTTTGCGACGATTTATCGTTTGAAAGCGGAGATGATGCCTACAAAGCCTTGAAAACCGCGCTCGACGGCGGCCTGTCGCTGCGTTGCGACAATGTGCTGGTGTATGCTACGTCCAACCGTCGCCACCTGATGCCGGAGTATATGGATGAAAACCTCGCCAGCACTGGCGCGCGTGGTGAAGTGCAGCCGAAAGAAGCGGTGGAAGAAAAAGTGTCGTTGTCTGACCGCTTCGGCTTGTGGCTGAGTTTTTACCCGTTTGATCAAAACGATTATTTGCAGGCAGTGCAAAATTGGCTGGCCGATTTCGGCCTTGATTACGACGATACCGCGCGGCAGGCGGCTTTGGGTTGGTCGCTTGCGCGCGGCAGCCGCTCCGGCCGCGTGGCATGGCAGTTTGCCTGTGACTGGGCAGGGCGCACGCCTGAACAGCGGGTTGTTGATTAAGCGTTTAGGTTTGCTGAAGCTAATTTAAAACAAAAGGCTACCTGAAAATTCTGTAGGTCGGATTCTTGAATCTGACACTTGTTCGCAGAACAAGATTCCTACATGTTTGGCCTTACGGCCAAATGTCGGATTCAAGAATCCGACCTACGCGGATGGTATTTAAGCCAATCAAATAAAGGCTACCTGAAAACTTTTCAGGTAGCCTTTTTTGTATTGAGCCGATTATTTCAATACGGCAGCAAACGAATCTGCCACATAATCAATATTGCGCGTGTTTAACCCCGCTACGCACATGCGGCCGGAGCCGACGAGGTAGACTGCGTATTCTTTTTGCAACTGCTCAACTTGCTCGGGAGTGAGGCCGGTAAAACTGAACATGCCGCGTTGCTTGATAAAATAGCTGAAATCCCGGCCGGGCACTTTGGCGCTCAAGACATCATGCAGTTTTTGACGCATGGTGCGGATGCGGTCGCGCATTTCGTAGACTTCGCGCACCCATTGCGCATACAGTTCGGGCGTATCCATTACATCGGCAGCAATATAGCCGCCGTGTGCGGGCGGGCTGGAATAGATACGGCGCACAGTGAATTTGAGCTGCCCCAATACCAATTCAGCTTCTTCGCGGTTGGGGCAGACTACGGAAAGGCCGCCGATGCGTTCGCCGTACATCGACAGATTTTTGGAAAAAGAGTTGCTCACAAACAGGGGCAAGCCCATGTCGGCGGCGGCACGAATGGCGTAGGCATCGCCGTTTAAATCATCGCCGAAACCCTGATAGGCGATGTCCATAAACGGAATCAGTTTGCGCTGGCGGATAATGTTCAACACGGTATCCCACTGTGCCGGTGTGAGGTCGACGCCGGTGGGGTTGTGGCAGCATGGGTGCAGCAGCAAAATGCTGTTTTCCGGCAGCGTTTCAAAAAAAGCAGTCATTTCATCGAATTTCACACCGATGGTGGCCGGGTCGTAATACGGGTAGGTGTCTACTTCAAGGCCCGCGCCTTCAAAAATGCTGCGGTGATTGTCCCATGTGGGGTCGCTCACATAAAGCTTGGCTTCGGGAAACCAGCGGTGCAAAAAATCCGCACCCACTTTGGAAAAGCGGTGAACATCAACTCTGCGTTCCGTACTGCGTCGCATAATGCGAAGCAGAAGAATGCGTCCCATTACAGCCAGCACCTCTACGGAAAGGCTGCGGACATCTGGATCGCTGGCGTGTCGGTGGA